>ENA-OPYX01001326-OPYX01001326.1-human-gut-metagenome-genome-assembly--contig:-NODE-1326-length-13369-cov-4.988748_pt1 | contig 13369 bp, 12 predicted proteins | sample MGYA00242639_ERZ504486 | MGnify/ENA primary metagenome ERZ504486 (study PRJEB26092, sample SAMD00036296) | human gut metagenome | host: Homo sapiens | study: EMG produced TPA metagenomics assembly of... | reverse complement strand
CAGTTCAAGAAAACTACTAGCTTTCTTATCCCCTTTACTGTTTTAAGGTTCGACATTAAATGTCTGTTCTGAATAATTCTCTTTAGAATTTTCAGGGTTGTTGTCTATTGTTTAATTATCAAGGTTCTTTGTCTTTGCTGTTTGAAACAGCTTATTTAGATTATCATATTCATTGACGTTTGTCAAGAACTTTTTAATCTTTTTTCGACCAGCTTTTCAGCTGTCCGTCTGCCACCTCTTTCTCAAACATTCGTTTGTCTCAAGCGACAGCTTATTAAGAATATCACAAGCAGTTGTGTTTGTCAACTGTTATTTTATTCTTTTTTTCAGGAACAATTCCCGGAGATTTCTGATTATGATCCGGCATTCTCTGCTTTTCCGTAATCACTTTCCGCCGTCTTCTGCTCGACTCTGTTACCTCACGGCCTTGTCTAACGCGACAGCTAGATTAATATACCACAAGGGCGTTTGAATTGTCAACGTTGTTTTTATATTTTCTGCAATTTAGACAATTCAGACAATTCTACTTCTATTCCTCATTCTCTTATATACATTTTCACAAAAACAGAGCATAACTCTCTCATAATGAAATGAGTCATGCTCTGTCTAAATTTTCCATCTGTCTCATAAGTGCATCGCAGACTTTTTTTGCAACTGCCAGCTTATAAGCCAGACGTGTAGGCTGTGGTTCTAATTCCACATAATACGACTCCACTTTACCATCTGTCACAATTGCAAAATATACCCGTCCCGGAACAGATGCATCCGGATTAGCCGGATCTATATTCCCCATCGTACCGGTGACACCAATACCTATATTGGCATTGTATGTTTTCGCACAGGCTTTCGCCATGGCCTCTGCAGTTTCTTTTGAATATACCGTATATTTATCCAGGATTTCTGCCGGAACCCCCTGCATGATCTTGGCTTCATTGCAATAAGTAATAAATGCGCCTTTTAATATAGCTGATGCCCCTTCGGTATCGGTAATCAAAGATGCAATCTGCCCTGATGTGGCAGATTCCATCGTCGTGATCGTCATATTCTTCTCTATTAATAATTTTGTCAGATTGTGGTAGTCTTTTCTGATGTCCGACTCATTATAACTATTTGCATTCTTCAATTATTTCACCTTATCTTCTATAATTATTCTAATATAAACTCTTTTTAGGATAATCTTTTCCGATTCTTACGTTCTTTTTTATATTGATACATATCCTGGTCAGCTCTGTCTTTAACCTTAACAATATCCTCTCCGGAAAACGGGGCTGATCCATAGGATACCGTAGGTAAAAATGCAATCTCCCCTCGTTTTTCTTGCAATCTCTGCAAAAATTCTTGTTTACACCTTCCTTCGTTGCCACCGTTTTTCAGAAGAACACAAAACTCATCACCACCTATACGATAGCAATATCCAAAGTTTGCATAAGATTTTTTGATGCATTCTGCGATTCCTGCAAGACAACGATCTCCCTGTATATGGCCGTATCGGTCGTTGATCTGTTTGAAATCATCCACATCAAACACGACCAGCACTCCTCCTTTGCACCTCACCCCACCTGTCTGCTTCAGATAGCTGTTCTGGTTCAAAAGCCCTGTAAGTGCATCCAACTGATTCCACATCTCGCTGCAATAGATAAAATACAATACCGATAGCAACGTAACACATAACCAGGTAACATGAAGTTCGGGAAGAGCAACCTGAATGATCGTTTCTGCCATCACGAAAAGAATAAGTGGATAGATCAGAAGTCTGCTGCGATTCTGAAACTCCCTGGCGGTAATGACCGTAGATGCAGAAAGATATAAGATCGCCCCAAAATACATGACGACATATATATAAAAATGCGGACCACGTGAATAAATGTTATCTGCGCTCACAGAAAACACCATTCCACATGGAATCGTAACAAAAAGAAAAATCAAATATCCGATTTCAATACGCACCGCCGTCCTGATCTCACGCCGCAGAGCTGTTTTCCTGTCCAAAACGTATACAAGACAGATACAGACAGCCGGTGACAGACCAAAGCCAAGATAGTTAGCAGTAATATTCAGCCAGCGGTACCCCGGAGGCAGACCATCCACTACAAGGGTAATGACTTCCAGTGCAGAAATCCCTGCGATCAGAACAAAGGCAAGAAAGAAACCACGCTTTTGTTTTTTGCTAAGCGTTTCGCTCAAATATGTGAGAATACACATAAAACATAAAACGAAAAAATCAATTGTAGTTAATACACAAAAATATCCGTTCATTGCATACCTTTCCATTTTCTTCTAATTCTGAAACATACTATGAAACATATTTTATTATCCACTACTTTACAGTACCGGTACTATCATATTTACCCAGAACCAGCTCGCCGGCATCACAAGCACCATAGCCGGAATCATATCTGCAACCGGAAAATCATGAATCTTTGCAATCCGGAAACCGGTAGCCAGAAGCAGAAAGCCGCCACATGCTTTAAAGTCTGCAATCATATCCGGTGTGGTCAGTGGAAAGATAAATTTTGCTGCTGCGAATATAATAAGGAAAATCACACATTGCGGAATTGCAACCGCTGCGATCACCATCCCCAATGTTCCTCCAAAAATCATCGCAGTAAAGAAATCCAGAATCGACTTGGAAAGCAGAATCGTATGATCCCCACTCATTCCCGAATCCAATGCACCATAGATTCCTGTCCCACTGGCACAAAACAGTACGATAATTGTCACAAGCATGGACATATATTCTTCTCTGGACATATATTCATTCTTATTTGGAAATAATTTTCCCACCGGTTTCTCCATACAAACCGCTCCACTATTAATCATTCCGCCAAGATTAATAGCCAAACCAAATGCAGTTCCGATAATCACTGCAAAAATAACGGCAGGCATATTTTTCATAAGCCCGATGGAACTAACTCCCATTCCCATTGAGCAGACTCCAAAAATCTTGGTAAGCTCCGAATTAAATTTTTCAGGCAGTTTATGCCCGAATAATGCCCCGATCACACCACCGGAAGCAACCGACAGAGCATTGATAATAACTCCTATTGGCATAGTTATCCCTCGTCTTTCTAAAAAATACAGATACGGTGCAGGGAATTCCCTCTGCACCGCAAATTTACAATCCGACATTAGTTTATCACAAAACTTTTTACCATGTAAACTTTTATTTTTCATTATTCTGTTCGAAGTGCGGTCACCGGATCACTCTTGGCAGCTTTCCTTGAAGGAATCAATCCGCCAAGTAAGGTAAGCACCACACTTAAAAGAATCAGTACGATCGCCGGTGCGATTGGAAGGATTGCACTGACCCGGTTATTGTCTGCAAGTGCATGTATCAGCATATTTCCCGGAATCAATATCAAAAGCGTCAGTCCGATACCGATAAGTCCGGCGCAGAGTCCGATGATAAATGTCTCTGCATTAAATACCTGCGAGATATTTCCTTTGGATGCTCCAATGGCTCTTAAAATACCAATCTCTTTCTTTCGTTCCAGTACACTAATATAAGTAATAACTCCAATCATGATCGATGATACGAGCAGGGAAATTGCCACAAATGCAATCAGTACATAGCTGATTGTATTGATAATGGTAGTCACTGATGACATCATCGTTCCTACAATATCCGTATAAGAAATCACCTGCTCTTCTTTTCCCTCGTCTTCCATTTGCTGATTATAATGATCCAGAACCTCTACCACTTTTTCTTTGTTATCAAAGTCTTTTGGATAAATGGAAATGGAACTCGGCTGACTGAAATCTGCATATCCCAACTGCTGCAGATTATTATCATAGGAAGCGCTCTGTGTCCCAGACATCGACATCATAAGTTCCGTCAGATCATCTTCCGTCATATTGAACCGGAATGCATTTGCAAATGCATCGGCATTAAAGTTCATAGAGCCTCCCAGTGCTTTTTGCAGATTTTCTCCAATCCGGCTCATGGCAGATGTCATAACCGTTTCAAGTCCACCGGCAAGCTGCGTGGTCACCTGACTCATAGCGGATGTCATCTGTGTACTGATTGCCTGAGAAATGGCACCGGTATATGCACTCATGGCCTGACCCATGTAGCTGCTCATAGCCGTGCTGATTTGCTTTTGGAGACTATCCATATTGATTGCCTCAGAAAGTCCCTGATTCAGGCGCCTCTTTCCGGCATCTGTCTTTATATAATTCACAAAATTCTCTGCCATCTTTGTCGGATCTGCATAATTCTTTTCCTTTGCATATGCAGTATAACCTTCTGCCAGTTCTTTTGCCATAGCTTGCAGTGTGTCACTGGAAATGTTGAAATCTATATTTCCAAATATTTCATTGGCCCATTTATTTACAATTGCATTGGCACGCCCGGTCTGTAGATACTGCTGGAAGTACGTTCCAAATTCCTCTGCGCCCGGATTAGCGTTCTGCTCTGTAAGCCAGCTTTGAAAATCACTCATCACACTGGTCAACAGTTCCTTGATCTGTTCCGCTGTAATCGTAATTTCGCCGTTATTTTTCAGAATGTCTTTCAAATATTTCTGAATAATGCCCTTTGCCTGATCGGAAGTCAGATATTCTGCAATCTGATTTCCAAGATTGGAATAATCCGCTTCCGGATGGTTCTTTACATATTCCTGATAACCTTCCGAAAGGCCGGATAACATTTTCTGCATGCCATCCACATTGACCTGTACATCCAGATTCGTAAGAATATCCCCCAGATTCATCTGTGGCATATTGCCCATGTTGATTTCTACCTGATCCAGATTCACCATACCGGACAAATCCATAGAATTTCCGTCCATCTGAAATGCCTTGGAAAGATCAAGTCCCGACAGATCCATGGAACTTCCAAGATTGTTCATGGCACTGCTGTCAAAACCAAATGCGTTTTTCAGGGCATCCTCATCTATACTGAACAGAGAATTCATGTCAAATCCACTGTTCCCATCTGTATTGCCAAATTCTTCCCCGGTAAATACATTTACATTCGGATTCGCAAGCTGCTGTTTTACAATCTCGCTGCCTTTTGCCTGTTCTGCCACATGATTTACAAGGTCTGCGGTATAGTTAATTCCCGGTGTCAGTGATGAAGCCTTCGCATCTTCGGCTGACTGCACGATTCCCACAATTTTTACATTCTCACCGTCTTCGACCAGTTTTTTCATGTAATCCGCATTGTCAGTTTTGTCTTTCCACACCTGATATTGATCGTCATATTCATAATAATCTGAAGCATTTACCAGTTTAAATGTCTTTCCCAAAATATCATCATAAGTATAAGTTCCAATATTTTCAGGCGTTTTTATCGTCTCTTCGTTGATGAACTGCTTAATCATATCATCGAGTTCAACCTGGTCTCTGAGTCCCAATGTATATAATAAGAAGTCGCTCATAGAACCATCCGGCGTCAGTACAAGAACGCATTCATTATATTTTTTCGGCCATCTTCCGGCTTTTACATCATACTGCCCTTCATAGAGATCCGTATCTTCCGGCATCTCAAAGAACACATTGGTACTCATCATGGAGGACATTAGGCTGTTCGAACCTGACGATGCACCAAGTCCCAATGAGGAAAATGACTGATCCGGATTGACCTGACGAACATTGTCACCGTCCTGCCGGAATAACTGCGGCATCACATTGTAAGAATATTCTATCGCTTTTGTATAGTCATGAATCTTAGATTCACCACTGTCCAGATATTTTTTTAAAGCACCAAGGTCATTGGAATCCATCTTTGAAAACATATTGGTGACCACCTGCATGACCTTTACCTTGTCTTTATCTTTTCCACTTTTCTTATCATCACTGCTTCCGGAATCCCCATTCATACCCACCATCATGGAAGTAAGATCAAATCCGGTACTTTGTATCTGCAGTGGATATTCAGACAATGTCTCCTCCTCAATGGACCGGATATAAGCGTTGACGCCATTTGAAAGAGCCAAAATCAGTGCAATTCCGATAATTCCAATAGATCCTGCAAAAGAAGTCAGAAGAGTTCTTGCTTTCTTTGTCCTTAAGTTATTAAAACTCAGTGACAGTGCCGTCAGAAGAGACATGGAAGATTTCCCCATATTCTTATGCTCCGGCGGTGCCAGATTTTCCTCTTCTACAATATATTCATCTGTGTCCGAACGGATCTTTCCATCTTTCAGATTGACGATCCTGGTCGCATACTGCTCTGCAAGTTCCGGGTTATGTGTGACCATAACGACCAGACGGTCTTTCGCCACCTCTCTAAGAAGATCCATGACCTGCACACTGGTGTCACTGTCCAGTGCCCCGGTCGGCTCATCTGCAAGCAGGATTTCCGGATCATTGACCAGCGCTCTTGCAATTGCGACTCTCTGCATCTGGCCTCCCGACATCTGGTTCGGCTTCTTATGAAGCTGCTGCCCAAGACCCACCTTCTCCAGTGCATCCACTGCACGCTTTCTTCGCTCTTCCTTCCCGACCCCCGAAATCGTCAGTGCCAGCTCAACATTTGCAAGCACCGTCTGATGCGGGATCAGATTGTAGCTTTGGAATACAAAACCAATCGTATGATTACGGTACGAATCCCAGTCTCTGTCCTTATATTTTTTGTGGAAATGCCATTGATGATAAGATCTCCGCTGTCGTAGCGGTCCAGTCCTCCGATAATATTCAGAAGCGTGGTTTTACCGGAACCACTGGGACCTAAGATTGCTACGAATTCATTATCTCTCAGATTCAGACTCACATCGTCCAGAGCCTTCTGTACCAGACTTCCCGTCCGGTACTCTTTTTTTATGTGTTGTATTTGAAGCATTTAAATTCTCCTATAAATATAGTATCAGCTTTGAGAATGAGATGACTCTATTCTAATTCCCGTGACATCTTCTCACTGATAGTATGATATATTTCTTCTGTCGCCGAATCATTTTCACCATTTATAACCAATATTTTTCCATCTACACTCATGACTACATATGAATGACAGGACGAATGTGTATAACGGATATAATTTCCATAAACATCATTTCTAAAATTTCCCATAGCATATTTAAAATTTCCCAAACCATTGGTTCTATAATCATTCGAGTTCTGTAATAAATTCTCTTCGTATGAGATACTGTCAATCTGCGTATAGGCTACTGTATAATCGCTCCATCCCTGCGCCTCGATAGTAAAATTATTATCTTGGAAGTGAATATCAATACTTCCCCAAAACAAAGTCACTATAATAAATATAATCGTTAAAATTGTTACGATTCCGTACACCACTATTACTTTTTTGTTATACTGAATTTTTAATTTTTCTCCGGTTCCTATCTTTTTCTTATAAAAGAGATAGGAATAAAGAACACTGATGATCGCGGCTGCCATAATACTTACAATATACAAAACGAGTGCTGCTATGCTTTCTGCAAAAAGACCGCAAAGCATACACAGAATACTTGATGCCACCCATATCTTTCCACTGAATCTATGCGTTGCATTCCAGTTTTCTTCATCCTGCAATGTCCATACGACCCTGATTCCTATCGTATTGTTCTGTTTTACCTTTGGCAGATAATTTCCTATAACCATAAACATTAAACCTGTTCCATAATAAATCAATGCCATAAATAAATTCTCTGTATCTGCTCCCATGTTGACCAATCTGGCAATACCGTTATAAATCAATGTAATAACAGGTATGATCCATATAGTCATCCCTATAACCTTGCGACTTTGTTGTCTGTTCCTGTTATCATAAAATATGATTGTCACAAGCGCACATTGCATCACTATAAAAAATACATTTAACCACTTACCCTGTATACTCGTAAAACCTACCAGAATCCCTGCAAGAATTACCAGTCCAGAGCTAATTAATGTACCTCTATAATTTTTTATCATTTCCTTCATCGTCCGATGCTCCTTTCAAGTCTGTTATCCACAACATGACATCTTCCAACACGGAAGTGTTTAATTCATAATAAATAAACTTTCCTTCTCTTTGGTTTCGAATCAAATCAGCCTCCTTTAATACTGCCAGATGTCTTGATATAGATGCTCCCGTTACTGAAAAATGTTCGCATATCTCTCCGGCTGAAAGCCGACCATTTTTCAACAAATTCAAAATCTCGCGTCGTATTGGATCAGCCAATGCTTTTAATGTATCTTGTATACCCAAAAATTCATCCCGCCCTCTCATTTAACATTTAACCTAATTGTTAAGTGTATTGTAATTCCAAATGCATTATATGTCAAGAAATAAAAATGAATGCAAAGGAAAAATTAGCCGATTACCAGAGACAGTTTGGTGTGTATGCTGAAGCGAATTCGGAAGTAATGGGGGCTTTCGGTGCTACAGTTACTGCAGAATAGTATTTACATTTTCACTTTGAAAGACCTATCGTGGATAATGGTTCCACAATAGGTCTTTCCTTTATTATTCCCCGCTGATTGGCGAACCGCAATACTCACACTCGCCCACGGCTCCTCTTTGAATTTTGTTGATACCACCACATCCCTTACATTTTACAGTAATAAGTTCTGCATCTGTCTGTTTGACCGTCTTTGTAAAAGAGGGGTTACCAATCTTCTGATTCATCTGATCCTTTCGAACAAATAACTTTGCCTTGTTATCCACATAAGCATCGTTAAAATATTTCTTTTTACACAATTTTTCAAGATTTCGACGCACTTTATCCTCCGGCTGGCTAAGAATCGCTGCCATATCCGGGATAAATCCATCCTGCGAAGCTTCTGCAATCTCTTTATATTCTCGATACAGCTTTTGCAGACGGAGTGTCTGGATCCCGAGCACAATCAGGATCACCCCGAAAATTCCAAGAACAATGCACATAATCAATCCCGAAATTTCCATATCCGCTGCATATGCCGGATCAGAGAACCATTCTTCCACACAGATTGCTGCAACCAGAAGAAAAAATGTTCCTCCGGTAATCCCCACAACTGACAGAATCTTTTTCATAATCAACATTTTATATTTCCTCCCCACCTAATCGTTTTCCACATTCCGGACAGAAACGTAGATTCCCTTCCAGCACAGTTCCACACTGTGGACAGTGTCTCTCTTTGCTTATAAGCCGGCTTCCACACTCGGAACAGAACTTTGCATCCGCCAGGACTTCGTTCCCGCACTGCGGGCAGAATTTTGATTTTCTATATCCGCCACGCAAATCTATATTCTGTGCCATAGAAGAGAACTGGTTTCCCATCTCTCTTCCAACGCCGAATCCCATTCCAAGACCCATTCCGGCTCCCATCACAGAACCTGCATCTGCATTCCCGTGACTGACCGCATTTTCCAATGTATCAAAGGATCTCTCCTGTTGATAATTGTAGCCTATAATCTCCATCTCGGCACGCTTAGATAAAGCCTCCTTGAGCTTTTCCACAGACGGATCATCTTCCGGTGTGCTGATTTCATTTACATAAAATGAAGTCAGTTCCAGTCCATACTCTTCCATTATCGGACAGATTGTCTCCTTCATATATTGTGAAATTTCATCTATGTACGCATTCATCTCAAGAATACTGATCTTTCTGTGAAGTAGATATGAAGAAATCGTATCCTTTATCTTCGTCACATACAGACTTCTGAAATACTTCGTTACAGTCTCTGCGTCAAAAACATTCATGGTCGTCACAAGTTTTGTCAAAAACTTCACCGAATCTGCTACATGAATTCCAAATGCTCCATTCGAGCGTATCGGAATAAATATTCCATACTTTGGATCCTGGATCTGAATCGGCGTTGGTGTTCCCCACTTAATATCCAGGTAATATCCTTTATTGATATACCATACTTCTGCCTTGAACGGAGATTTCCCGCCAAACGGAAGATTAATAATCTTATTCAGAATCGGAATATTCTTTGTATCCAATGTATGCGTTCCGGGCCCGAACACATCTGCCACACTTCCACCTTTTACAAGCACGGCTTCCTGTGACTGATTAACTACCAGCTGCGACCATGTTCCAAGCTCTTCACCCGGATATTTCCATGCGAAGACATCCGGCCTTCCATTATATTTTATAACATCCATTATTTCCATCTTAAAGTCCCCACTTTTCTGATTTGCAGCGTCTCACTGTCAGATTCCGTCTGCTTTATACTACAGCAAGCAGCCCCATTCTCGATATATTTATCATATCTGTCCTTTCGAAAAGAGTCAACCTCTGTTTCAATATATGCATTATCTCAAGGGAATACTTTCTTTGAATAACTATGTTTCGTAATTAATGTTAAAGTTAAGTTTTTGAGTTAATTTCTTTTATTTTAATCTTGACTACAGGAAAACAGGCAGAACAATCACAAGATTGCACTGCCTGTTTTCCCGACATTAAATTTATTTGAATATTTTTAGTATTCTACTTTCCACATGTATCTACGTGTTGTGTAATCAATTCCTGTTGCTTTTGATAATGCTTTCATATATACATTATTTAAAATTGGTGTGAAAAGAAGGTGATTGAAGTATTCTGCAACAGAATCTTTCAGGTTATTTAATCCTAATTCTTTTGCATCTAATATGTATACTTTATCTCCAGCATATTTGTTCATAAATGTAATTGCTCTCTCATCTGCTTTTCTTGTTCTTCCATCAGCCACAAGGAGGAAAAACGGCTTATTTTTGTCTGTAATCTCAAAAGGACCATGGAAGAAATCACAGCTGTTAAATGTTGGAGACTGAATCTGAAGCATTTCAAGAATATTACATGTTGAGAAAATATGTCCAGATCCATATGCCGGACCACTTGCAAGTACAGTGATGCATTTTTCATCTTTCATCTGTTCTGCCCATTTTTCAGCCAATGGTCTGCAGTATTCACGAGCTTTCACATATGCTGGCTGAACTTTTGTAAATGCATCCATAGCATCTGCATAATTGTCATATCCTTCTACAATATCTACAATTGCCATCGCCATGCGAAGTGCATTTCCTGCATTGGTTTTGCTCTGATCTTTATCATCTTCCCAGATGCTTCCATACTGAACATTGTAATCACACACTTTTGTAAGTTCAGACTCATCCACATACTGGCTAATTGTAACTGCTCCAAGCTGTTTTGCAATTTTTGCAGCTTCGATTGTTTCTTTTGTTCCTCTCATAGAAGTAAGAACAACAATTGTATTTTTGCCTACACATTTTGGTGCTGCATATACAAATTCACTGCTTGTAATCTGCTGAGAACGTACAGCTGTAGATTCGCGATCCATAAAGTACTGTGCTGCATAATGTCCATCATGAGATCCTCCAGCTGCAACCCATACAACACTCTTAAGACCTCCGTCTGCTTCCATATCTTTAATTACTTTTTCAATAAGTTCTCTGATTTCCATTTCATTCTTCTCCTTTTCTAATTGTTCTAACTCTTTGATTGCTACTGCAACCGCATCATGATTGTTATCTGTCACAATCCAATCTGCCACATTTTTTATTTTCTCTAACGCATTCTCTACAGCAATTCCTACATCTGCAACTTTTATCATTTCATAATCATTATTATGATCTCCGATACAGCAAATAATTTTTTCGCTATGCTCTAAAAGTTCTCGATAGCGTATCACAGCATCACCTTTTGATACATCTGCGCCTACAATCTCTCTCGAATACGTTCCTGTTGCCAGACATCGAACATTTTTTGGCACTGTCAAAGTAAGAAATTTATCAAATTGTTTCTGATCAACAAGATCTGTTGTCATCTCAGCCTTAATCCAACCGTCTGGCATTTCATCGATTGATTTTACTTCTGTATAATTTATGGATTCTCTTTTCAAATACGCCTTAAATACAGGTGTTGGGTGATACGAATAAATCCCTGTTTCTGTCATGACCTGCATTCCAAGTTTGGGAAACTCATCTACCAGTTTTTGAATATAAATTTTGATTTCTTGCGGTAACCAACGAACCCATACTATTTTTTCTTTCTGATAATCATATATACAGCTTCCGTTATATAGAATTACGGGTGCCTGGATATTCAGCATATCCTGATAAGGACGAAAACCTATAATAGATCTTCCTGTTGCAACAGTGAAGAGTCCACCTTTTTTCTGATAATCAACAATTGCTTCTTTGTTTTTAGCAGATATCTGTTTATCATCATCAAATAGGGTTTCATCCATATCAGAGATAAAAATCGTCTTTCCTAAATCCATTCTTACATTACACCCCTAAGATTCCGAAGAAAGCACAAATAATTGAAACTACGATAATACCAAGCAAGATCCATGTAGTCTTTACGTTTTTACCAAGAAGCCAGTAAATCAATGCTGTCACACATACCGGAAGTAAGCATGGCATAATAGAATCCAGAATTCCCTGAAGTTCTGTCACTCCATCGCCTGATCCAAACGTAAGTGGAACTTTTACACTAACCATTGTAGCTATCATGGAACCAATTGTCATAAGACCTACAATTCCAGTCATATTCGTTACTTTATCCATCATTCCAGATTTCTGTATCTTTTCAAGAAGTGTTGTTCCCAGTTCATATCCTTTCATCATGCCAATATAACGCACAGCAAATGCAGGGATATTGTATAAAAGAAGGAATAGAATTGCACCGAATGGATTCCCATTCATACACAGTGAAGCTCCTATACCAGCTGCAATAATTCGAAGTGTTCCAAGGAAAATGGAATCACCAATTCCCGAAAGAGGTCCCATCAAACTAGCTTTTACATTGTTAATAGATGATGTATCAAAGTTAGGATCTTTCGCTCTTTTTTCTTCCATTGCAGTTACGATTCCTAATACGAGAGTGGAAAAATATACTGTAATGTTGAAAAATTCCATGTGTCTTTCCAGTGCTTCTTTTCTGTCTTCTTTTGTTTTGTATAATTTCTCAATAACTGGAGTCATAGAATAGGCAAATCCCATATGATCCTGTCTAACGTAGTTCCATGAGATCTCAAATGGAAGAGATTTCCAGAACACTTTTCTCAAGTCTTTTTTTGTAATCTCTGAATTAGTTTCATTATTAGAAGTCGTCATCTTCATCTACCTCCATTCCTCCAGCTGCAACTGGTTTTGCATCACCAACTCCACCGAATGTCATAAGTGCTACAATACTTACAGCCATAATTGCTACTCCCAATACCGGAATTATTATTGTTCTCATAAGTGTGAAATCGGACATCGTTATGTCCCAGAAGTCGAAGTTTCTGACTTGTCCAATATAATCCTGGAAACCATTGCCAGTCTGAATGAGATTAATCCTCTTACCACACGTCTGATCCAGATTGCCCGTGACGGTAAGATCAGCGATGATGAGATCAAGGATTTTGCTTTTATCAGCAACAAACTGGATGAAATTTCTCTGGCAATAGATTCTCTGAATCTCTGGGTTGATAAAACAGCCGGAGAGCAGGGACTAAACATCGAATTGCTCA
>ENA-OPYX01001325-OPYX01001325.1-human-gut-metagenome-genome-assembly--contig:-NODE-1325-length-13372-cov-3.965798_pt1 | contig 13372 bp, 22 predicted proteins | sample MGYA00242639_ERZ504486 | MGnify/ENA primary metagenome ERZ504486 (study PRJEB26092, sample SAMD00036296) | human gut metagenome | host: Homo sapiens | study: EMG produced TPA metagenomics assembly of... | reverse complement strand
AATTAAAATAAAAAAACAGGAAAAACATCAAAAATATATTGACAGAAAAAAGAATCTATGCTATCCTATGCAAGTATGAAAACAAAGAAGAGTATCCGCTCTCACCTTAGCACAAGAGTGACTATGGTTAATACTTAAAGTGGAAAGAGTAATTCTTAGGGGAAATTTGCGGATAGTCGGTCTATCTGCCTTTTTTTATGCGGCTATGCTGCAGGGCAGTGAATGCGAATCATATGGAAAGGTTATCTAAGAATAATGGAGGTGCACTACTATTAGCGATTTAATGATTAATGAGCAGATCAGAGACAGAGAAGTTCGTCTGATTGGCGAGAATGGGGAACAGTTGGGAATCATGTCTTCCAGAGATGCATACAAACATGCTCAGGAAGCAGGACTGGATCTGGTGAAGATTGCACCGACGGCTAAGCCACCGGTTTGCAAGATTATCGATTACGGAAAATATCGATATGAGATGGCCAGAAAAGAAAAGAAGCAAAGAAAAAACAGCGTACAATTGATGTTAAAGAAGTTCGTCTGTCTCCCAATATCGATACAAACGATCTGAACACTAAAGTAGGTGCTGCAAGAAAGTTCATTTCCAAAGGTGACAAGGTAAAAGTTACTCTTCGTTTCCGTGGAAGAGAGATGGCGCACATGCACAACAGCAAATATATTCTGGATGATTTCGCAGAAAAACTGGCTGACATTGCAGTGGTAGAGAAAGCACCAAAAGTGGAAGGCAGAAGCATGACTATGTTTTTAACTGAAAAACGTTAAAATAACAGAGTAAATCTAAGGAGGACTATAAAATGCCAAAAATCAAAACAAGCAGAGCAGCTGCTAAACGTTTCAAAACTACAGGTACAGGTAAAATCGTAAGAAATAAAGCTTATAAAAGCCATATCTTAACAAAGAAAACTCAGAAGAGAAAAAGAAATCTGAGAAAAGCTACCGTGCTGGATCAGAGCAACGTTAAGAACATGAAAAAAATCTTACCGTATTTATAAGATTGAGTTTGAAGGAGGAATATAAGAGATGGCAAGAATTAAAGGCGGATTAAACGCAAAGAAAAAACACAATAGAGTTCTGAAACTGGCTAAAGGTTACAGAGGAGCAAGATCCAAACAGTACAGAGTTGCAAAACAGTCTGTAATGCGTGCTCTGACAAGTGCATACGCTGGAAGAAAACAGAAAAAACGTCAGTTCAGACAGCTGTGGATCGCTCGTATCAACGCAGCAGCAAGAATGAACGGACTGTCTTACAGCAAATTTATGTACGGCCTGAAACTGGCTGGTGTTGAACTGAACAGAAAAGTTCTGGCTGATATGGCAATCAACGATGCAGAAGGATTTGCTACACTGGCAGAGCTGGCTAAAAGCAAACTGGCTTAATTAAAAACAAAAGATAAGGCTGTCGCAAGATGCGGCGGTCTTTTTTTGTCTTCTTTTACATAAAGTAACATAACGAGAAAGACCGGAGCGATAAGATGCAGAAGTATCTTTGGAAGAAGAGCGGGCTGGTGGTGATCGGGATGCTGTATCTGTTCCTTGCCTGGAAGGGAAAAAGGATGATAATGGTGAGCGGACAGGAACTGGTGGAGGAACCGCAGGAAGCACGTAAAGTTGCCCTGACGTTTGATGACGGACCAAGTGAGTACACGGTGGGAATTATCCAGAGGATTAAAGGAACGGAGAGTGCAGGCAACCTTTTTTCTTCTGGGGGAGAACATGGAAGGACGTCGTAAAATGGTAGAAGAGCTGGTAAAAGACGGACATCTGATTGGCAATCATTCGTATCATCATGTGCAGTTAAACAAACTGAGCATAGAAGAGGCGACGGGAGAGATTGAAAAGACAAACCGGCTGATCCGGGAGTGGACAGGAGAAGTTCCCGTGTATATCCGCCCACCGTATGGGGCATGGAGTCAGGAACTGGAAAAGGTGGTGGATATGATCCCGGTATTCTGGAATGTGGATTCTCTGGACTGGAAACTGCAGAATAAGGAACAGGTACTGAGCTGCCTGTCCGGACAGGTGAAAGAAGGAGATGTGATCCTGATGCATGACGGGTATCGGAGTTCCGTGGATGCGGCATTTGCCCTTGTGGATCATCTGCAGAAACAGGGTTTTGTGTTTGTTAATGTGGAAGAAATGATTCTGGAATAGATGACAGAGGAACAAAAGTTTGTTATGATAAAAGAAAGTGCAGCCGGATGCAACAAAAGGAATTAGAAAGGACGTAAGATGGACTTATTTGATTATATGAAGGAAACAACGCTGGAAAATGAGTCTCCGCTGGCATCGAGAATGCGGCCGACGACGCTGGAGGAAGTGGTTGGGCAGGAACATATTATCGGCAAAGACAAATTGCTGTACCGTGCGATCAAGGCAGACAAACTGGGATCTGTTATTTTTACGGTCCTCCCGGAACCGGGAAAAAACCACGTTGGCGAAAGTGATCGCCAACACGACAAGCGCAAGATTTACCCAGCTGAATGCGACCACAGCCGGAAAAAAAGATATGGAGGAAGTGGTAAAAGAAGCGCAACAACATCTTGGAATGTACGGGAAAAAGACGATTCTGTTCGTAGACGAGATCCACCGGTTTAATAAGGGACAGCAGGATTACCTGTTGCCGTTTGTAGAAGACGGTACGCTGGTACTGATTGGTGCTACCACAGAAAATCCGTATTTTGAGGTAAACGGTGCGTTACTGTCCCGTTCCATTATTTTTGAACTGAAATCGCTGGAAAAAAAGGATATCCGAAAACTTCTGGACAGGGCTGTTACAGATCCGGTTAAGGGACTGGGCAGTTATCATGCAGAAGTCAGTGAGGAGGCACTGGACTTTCTGGCTGACCTTGCCGGTGGAGATGCAAGGGCAGCGTTGAATGCAATAGAACTTGGCGTTCTTACTACAGAGAGAAGTGCAGACGGAAAAATCCATGTAGATCTTGAAACAGCGCAGGAATGCATCCAGAAGCGGGTAGTGCGTTACGATAAGACAGGAGATCAGCATTATGATACCATCTCAGCATTTATTAAAAGTATGCGGGGATCTGATCCGGATGCAGCTGTCTATTATCTGGCGAAGATGTTGTATGCGGGAGAAGATATCAAATTTATTGCGAGAAGAATCATGATCTGTGCGGCAGAAGACGTAGGTATGGCAGATCCACAGGCACTTGTCGTTGCTACAGCTGCAGCACAGGCAGTAGAACGGATCGGAATGCCGGAAGCACAGATCATTCTGTCAGAAGCAGTAACCTATGTGGCAACTGCGCCGAAAAGTAATACTGCCTGTGAAGCAGTCTTTGCAGCAATGGCTTCCGTGAAAAAGAAAAAGACAAGTGTTCCGGCACATCTGCAGGATGCTCATTATAAAGGATCCTCAAAACTGGGGCATGGTGTTGGTTATCTGTATGCCCATGATTACCCGGAACATTATGTGAAACAGCAATACCTGCCGGATGAGATCAAAGAGGAAGTTTTTTATCACCCAACAGATATCGGTTATGAAAAACAGGCCGGAGAGAGACTCCGACATTTACGGGAGAGAGAAGAATAAAAGAAAAGAACGGAGTGAACAGAACAAGTCAGGAAAGAGATGTCATCACCGATGCATAGATTTCCTGACTTCTTTTCGGCCAGTTATGACAGAGATTTTTTGCCATTTCTTCAGTGGGAACAGTGATTTTTAATTGAATCAGCGGTGCATTTTTTTCAAGTACACCGAGCTGGACGGTATACTCCTGTTCCGGTGTGCGGTAATATTCGGCGGTAATAGAATTCTCATTCCGCATTTCATATCCTTTTTCCAGGATATAGCTGTCCACCTCCAGCCGGATGGAATCGGACATATTCTTTTCAAAATAGGAAAGTGTTTTTTGCCCTTCCGGAGTGATCTCATAGCAGATACTGTTTCCCTGTTTTCGCTCCAGAATCAGATGTGTATCCATCAGATCATGGATCGTCTGCTGAATATGGAAATATGTGGTATATTCATGATCCAGCAGAAAGTTGGTGATCTGGCTGTTGGAAAGAGGGAAGGTTACTTTTTTCAGCATGTATAAAATGATCATTTTATAAAGTGTAGAGGTATTTTCAATCATACAGATCCTCCTTATAAAGTCGACCCTGCCAGGTGTTTCGAACTTTCATTATATGATGCAGGTCGTTGAGTACAGAACGTTTGGCACTGCTCCAGAGAGGTGCGATCAGTAAATTTTTGGGTCCGTCACCGGTCACACGGTGAATGACAAGATCAGGGGACAGATGTTCCAGACAGGAAATCAGAAGATCTAGGTATTCTTCACGGGAAAGTGTCTGAAACTTTCCGGCAAGATAATCATCAGCAAGATCGGTTCCTTTCAGCACATGAAGCAACTGCAATTTGATTCCCTGGATGGGCTGGCAGTTCAGATAGTTGATTGTCTCAAGCATCTGTTCCGAAGATTCCCCGGGAAGTCCGAGAATTGTGTGAACGATGACTTCAAGATTACGTGCATGCAGATTTTTTACTGCGGCTTCAAAAGTAGAGAGTGGATAACCTCTTCGGATATAGGCAGCAGTATCGGCATGGATCGTCTGAAGTCCCAGTTCTACCCATACCGGTTTGATAGTGTTCAGTTCTGAGAGAAGTGTGAGAACATCTTCCCCCAGACAGTCTGGCCTGGTACCGATGCTGAGAGCTACCACACCTGGATGACGGATGGCTTCAAAAAAGAGCGGGCGCAGATATGAAACCGGTGCATAGGTGTTTGTGTATGCCTGAAAATAAGCAATGAATTTCTGTACCGGGCGCTTTTTTTGTATCAGTGACATCTGAGACTCTATCTGCGCAGAAATAGACTGGGAAGGATCTGCCGCAAAGTCACCGGAACCTCCGGCACTGCAGAAGATACAGCCACGGTTTCCCAGTGTACCATCCCGGTTAGGACAGGACATACCTCCGTTTAATGTGATTTTATAAACTTTTTCTTTGAAACGATCCTGAAGCATATAGTCCAGGGAATGATAAGGTTTTTCCAGCCATTTTCTCATTACAGTCCCGTCCTTTTCCCAATTTATTTAATCATATCATTGGAGGGGACGCTTTGCAAGTCAAAACACCAGACAGGAAAAACCCCTTGCTTTTTTGCTGTATTGTGTTAAAATTGTATCATATTAAGTGCCCGGAAGAAGAAATGGTGGTACTTTATGTTCACAATGAAAATATGGGGTAGTAAAGGAGAAAATCATGAGTAAAAAAATACATACAGAGGCAGTCGATCATTTGTTTGAAGCTGTTTTATGTCTGGAAAATAAAGAAGAATGTTATACATTCTTTGAAGATGTGTGTACGATCAACGAGCTGTTATCACTTTCTCAGAGATTTGAAGTGGCACGGATGCTGCGCCAGAAGAAAACATATCTGGAGATTTCCGAGAAGACCGGAGCATCCACAGCAACGATCAGCCGTGTGAACCGCTCTCTGACATACGGAAATGACGGATATGAGATGGTTTTTAACCGGATCGGAGAGAAAGAAGAATAAAGAACAAAAAGAAAATAAAGTACGAAAGAAAAGATCCTGTGGATTGGAAAATCAAAGCCACAGGATCTTTTTGTGTGTTTTGCTGTTAAAGAAATAACAGTAAAAATCCGCAGAATTTACAGAAATATATAAAATTTTTATGTAACTGTTCAGTACCTTCACAGTTACGAGCCAAAATGCATAAAAAATCACCTTCGGTGATGGCATTTTGGCTAGTATGTCTCGGGATTTTGACATATTCATGTCAAAACACCTCGCGGGACAGTGGCTACTGAATAGTTACAATTTTATAAACAGTTGCCAATATTTTATGAAATAAGAAAAATTTCACGAACAGAAAATGAAAAAAGTGAGAAAAAATAACAATACACAAAAATGTTTGCTGAGATAGGAAAAATATGTTACAATGTGAACAAGAAATTTTCGAAAAGGAAAGATGACTATTGTAAAAAATGCACAGAAAGGAAGGGAAAATGAAAAAGTGGACAGACATCATTGAAAAACTTACGATGCTGACACAGCTCAGTCTGTCTCTCGTGACACCTCTTTTACTTTGTCTGGGGTTGTGCTGGTGGAGCAGTAACCGCTGGTCATTGGGTGGCTGGATCTATCTGATCGGCTTTTTCTTTGGCCTTGGAGGATCTGCCATGACAGCGTGGAAGTTTTACCAGTCGGTGGTTATGCGTCAGGAACGGACAGAAAAAAGAAAATCAAAAGTATCTTTCAACAGACATCTTTAGGAAAGGGAACAGGACAATATGGACAATAGAAAAGAAAGAATTCAGCCTGCCGTAAGAAAAGAAACAGAACATGTTATGGTGTATACGGCAGCAGGTGTGGCAGTGATGTGGTGTGTATTTCTGGCATTGCATCTTGTGATGCCGGAGAAAGTACCGTTTGATTATACTGTGATTCTTGGCGGGCTTTTCGGCGGTGCGGTTGCGGTATTGAATTTTTTTCTGATGGGGATGGCAGTGCAGAAAGCCGCAGCTGAGACAGAGGAAGCAGCGGCAAAGCGATGGATTCAGGCCAGTTATTCTCAGCGGAATATGATGCAGATGCTGTGGGTGATTCTTACAATTGTTCTTCCCTGTTTTCAGTTTGTAGCTGGAATCCTTCCACTTCTGATTCCTGGAACAGCAATCAAACTGGTGAGAGCAGTGAAAGGAAAATAAGGAGGTGAGAGACAGGGATGGAGGTTGATATCTCCGGTGCAAAGGTCTTTTTTACGACCCCGATCGATGTACCGCTTCTGGGAGAATTACAGATCAGCGAGACACTGATTGTCAGCTGGATCGTCATGGCGCTGATCACGGGAATATGCTTCTGGCTGACCAGAGGACTGAAGGTACGGAATATTTCAAAAAAACAGGCGGCAGCCGAATGGATCGTGGAGACTGCGGATAAGTTTGTACTGGGAAATATGGGAGAAAAGTTCCGGTACCTGATTCCGTTCGTATCAGCATTGTTTGCAACCAGTGTGGTATCCAATCTGATCAGCCTGATCGGACTTCGCAGTCCGACAGCGGATCTTTCTACAGAGGCTGCATGGGCAGCTGTGGTTTTTACGATGATCACAGCGCAGAAAATAAAAACAAACGGTGTGGGAGGGTATCTGAAAGGATTTACCACACCGATTCCGGTTATGACTCCATTCAATATTCTTTCTGAACTGGCAACGCCGATCAGTATGGCGTGCCGTCATTTCGGTAATATTTTATCAGGGGTTGTAATCAATGCACTGATTTATGGAGCACTTGCTCTGGCAAGTAGAAAACTGCTGGGACTGATTCCGGGAGCAGTGGGAAATGTACTTTCGCAGATCCCGGTGCTGGATGTGGGAATCCCCGCAGTATTATCTGTATATTTTGACTGGTTTTCCGGAGTGATGCAGGCATTTATTTTCTGTATGTTGACGGTGATGTACATCGCGAATGCATCAGAGGAATAGATGGACTATACAGGGAAAAACAGAAGAAAACATGTGTAACGAAATTTTCAGGTAAATGTTATAGGAGGAAATAATATGGATTTTCAGATTTTGGCAAAAGGTATCGCACTGGCAGGATGTGCAATCGGCGCAGGATGTTCGCTGATCGCGGGTATTGGTCCTGGTATCGGTGAAGGAAATGCAGTGGCAAAAGCACTGGAAGCAATCGGACGGCAGCCGGAATGTAAAGGCGATGTTACAAGTACCATGCTGCTTGGATGCGCAATCGCAGAGACCACGGGTATCTATGGTTTTGTAACCGGTCTGCTCTGATCTTTGTGGCACCTGGCATGTTTATGAAATTCCTGGGATAAGAACGAAAAGAAAACTAGGAGGAATAACATTATGCAGGTTCAGGAACTGGTAGGAATTATCCCCTGGACATTTGTTGCACAGATTTGCAATCTTTTTATTCAGATGTATCTGATCAAACGATTCTTGTTCAAACCGGTACACGAGATACTGGAAAAACGACGCGCGGCTGCAGATGCGGAAATCATACAGGCAGAGGAGACAAAAGCGAAAGCGGAGGCAATTCGTGCAGAATATGAACGAAATATGCAGGACGCAAGACAAAAAGCCAATGAGATTCTGGACAGCGCAAGAAATACTGCTGCGATCCAGAGTGAAAAAATCTTAAAAGAGGCTCAGGATCAGACCTTTGCAATGAAAAATAAAGCAGAAAAAGAGATTGCCCAGGAGAAGAAAAAAGCAGTCAATGAAGTGAAAGGCGAGATTGGCGATATGGCCGTGGAGATTGCCGCAAAAGTCATTGAACGTGAGATTAATGAAAAAGACCATGAAAAGCTAATAGACGAATTTATATCGAATGTAGGTGAAGTATCATGACAGAAACCGCCAGAATCTATGGGGGCAGTCTGTACGACCTTGCAGCTGAGGAAAATCTGACCGGTGAGATTCTCGGGCAGATGGAACAGATCCGCACACTTTTACGGGAGAATCCGGAGTATGAACGACTGTTGTCAGAACCTTCGATTCCTCAGATGGAAAGAAACGGGATGATCGAGGCGGCATTTGGAGGTCAGGCGCAACGATATTTGGTGAATTTTATGAAACTGATGTGTGAGAAAAATCTTCTCGGGGAATATTCCGGCTGTTTCGAGGCTTTCAAAAGCAGATATTATGAAGATCATAATATCGCTGAGGCGGTTGTGACCAGTGTCTGTCCTCTGTCGGAGGAGCAGCAGAAACGCCTGAAAGAAAAACTGAAAAAAATCAGTGGAAAAGAGATTATCCTGATTCAGAAAACCGATCCGGCGTTACTGGCAGGGGTTCGGGTAGAACTGGACGGAAAACTTCTGGACGGAACGGTGAAGAACCGGATTTCGGAGATTTCCGACAAGATTCATCATGCAACAGTGTAGGAGGAAAACATGCAACTGAAACCAGAAGAAATATCCAAAGTCATCCGAAGTCAGATCAAGTATTATGAGAATGCGATCCGGCAGGATGAAACAGGTACCGTTCTGATGGTAGGTGATGGAATTGCCAGAGTCAGTGGTCTTGCAAACTGTATGGCAGGGGAACTGCTGGAGTTTGAAGACGGAAGCTTTGGTATGGCACAGAACCTGGAAGAAAACAGTGTATCTGTTGTTTTATTTGGTTCGGGGGAAACCATCAGTGAGGAGCAGATGGTAAAACGAACCGGAAAAGTAGTATCCGTTCCGGTAGGTGAGGCTCTGATAGGCAGAGTTGTCAATGCGCTGGGACAGCCAATCGATGCGGGGGACCGATCAGTGCATCGGAGTATCGGCCAATTGAAAGTCAGGCGCCGGGTATCTGTGAACGGCAGGGGGTATGTCAGCCGTTGCAGACCGGTATCAAGGCAATTGACTCAATGGTTCCAATCGGAAGAGGTCAGCGTGAGCTGATCATCGGTGACCGCCAGACAGGAAAGACAACCATAGCCACCGATACCATTCTGAATCAGAAAGGAAAAGATGTGATCTGTATTTATGTGGCAATCGGACAGAAGCGTTCTACCGTAGCTTCTCTGGTGGAAAATCTGGAGAAAAATGGTGCTATGGATTACACTATAGTGGTTGCAGCTACTGCATCGGAGGCAAGTCCGCTGCAGTATATCGTACCGTATACCGGCTGTGCGATGGGTGAATATTTTATGTATCAGGGGAAAGATGTCCTGATTATTTACGATGATCTGAGTAAGCATGCAGTGGCATACAGGGCACTGTCATTGCTGATTCGACGCCCACCGGGACGTGAAGCCTATCCGGGCGATGTATTTTATCTTCATTCAAGGCTTCTGGAACGTGCGGCAAAACTGGATGACGCACATGGAGGAGGATCGCTGACGGCACTTCCGATCATTGAGACTCAGGCAGGAGATATTTCAGCTTATATTCCGACTAATGTCATATCTATCACGGATGGACAGATATTCCTGGAATCAGAACTGTTCCATTCCGGTGTTATGCCGGCAGTTAATCCGGGTATTTCAGTTTCCAGGGTAGGAGGAAATGCGCAGATTAAGGCAATGAAGAAAGTTGCCGGTACATTAAAACTGATTTATTCCCAGTACAGAGAACTGGCAAGTTTTGCACAGTTTGGCTCTGATCTGGATGCAGATACCAAAATGCGTCTGGAACAGGGAGCACGGATTGTAGAAGTTTTAAAACAGAAACAGAATGCACCGGTGCCGGTAGAAAAGCAGGTAGCGATTCTTTATGCGGTCACAAAAGGAATTCTGTCCAAAGTAGTGACAGAAGATGTGGAACTGTATGAGGAAGGGTTATATATATGGCTGGATACGGATGCCCGTGGAGCAGAAGTGATGCAGGTGATCCGGGAAAGCGGAAAACTGGAAAAAGAAACAGAAGAAAACTGAAAAGCGCTCTGGAAGCTTATACAGAAAGCTTTTTGGATACAAGAATTCAAAATAAATAAAAAAGAAGGAGGAACCTATGGCTGCAAATATGAAAGCGGTAAAACTGCGGATAAAAAGTGTGGAAAGCACCATGCAGATTACCAAGGCTATGGAACTTGTGGCGTCCTCCAAGCTGCGAAAGGCCAAGGAGCGGCGGATACTGCGTCCTTATTTTCAGGAGTGTACCGTACATTACAGGAAATAGCTAAAGGAAATACAGAATTCTATTCTGTTTATGCGAAAGAAGCGGTTCAGGAAAAATGCTGTTATGTCCTGATCGCAGGAGACCGGGGACTGGCAGGTGGGTATAATGCCAATTTACTGCGCGATGTTTTGAGGAGGATGCAAAAGGGAAAATAGGTCAGTGTTCTTCCTATTGGAAAAAAGGCGGTAGAATATGTCAGATCCAACAATCTGGAATACGTCACAGACGCTTTTGCAGAAATTGCGGATATTTCTGTAGCTGACTGTTTTGAAATCGCTTCTATCCTGTGCAAAGAATTTCGACAGGGAACATTTGGTCATGTGGAACTTTGTTATACCCGATTTGTTTCCATTCTGACGCAGAACCCGGAATCCGTTCCGGTACTTCCACTGATAGACATTGCAAAAGAAGAACAGGGATATAATGAGAAAGAAAGAATTCGTAACCTGATTTTGTATGAACCAAATGGAGTGGAAGTGTTTAACTCCATTGTTCCGGAATATCTCGGAGGTCTGATCTACGGTGGTGTCTGTGAGAGTGTGGCAAGCGAACTGGCAGCACGAAGAAATGCTATGGAGAAAGCAACCGGTAATGCCCAGGATATGATCGATGAGTTGAATTTGTATTATAACCGGGAACGCCAGGCAGGCATTACTCAGGAAATCACGGAGATTGTCGGAGGTGCAGAATGTCTGTAGCCGGACATACGGTGCAGGAAGCTGAAAGAAAAATATAAGGTAAGGAGATTGGTAGATGAGCGAAAAGCACATTGGAAAAGTAATACAGGTGACCGGACCGGTTCTGGATATTCGCTTTCCGGAGGGGGAGTTACCTGCACTCCTGAATGCCATAGAAATAGACAATCATGGAGAAAAACTGATCGTGGAAGTGGCGCAGCAGACCGGAGATCATACGGTTCGTTGCATTGCCATGAAATCGACAGATGGTCTGGTTCGTGGAACTGCCGCGGTGGATACGGGAAAACCGATTACGGTTCCTGTCGGAGAAGCCTGTCTTGGCAGAGTGTTTAATCTGCTGGGAGAGACGGTAGATGATCAGGGTCCGGTAATCACAGAGGAACAATGGCCGATCCACAGAAATGCACCGGAATACGAAGAGCAGGTTCCGGCAACAGAGATTCTGGAAACCGGAATTAAAGTTGTGGATCTGATCTGTCCGTATGCGAAAGGTGGAAAGATCGGTTTGTTCGGTGGTGCCGGGGTAGGAAAGACGGTTCTGATCATGGAACTGATTCACAACGTAGCAACTGCTCACGGAGGACTTTCCGTATTTACCGGTGTAGGAGAGCGGACAAGAGAAGGAAATGATCTTTATAATGAGATGAAAGAAAGCGGTGTTATTGATAAAACAGCACTGGTGTACGGACAGATGAATGAACCACCGGGAGCACGTATGCGTGTGGGTCTGTCCGGTCTTACGATGGCAGAGTATTTTCGTGATGTGAAAAACCAGGATGTACTCTTGTTTATTGATAACATCTTCCGGTTTACACAGGCGGGTTCGGAAGTGTCGGCCCTGCTCGGACGTATGCCGTCTGCAGTAGGTTACCAGCCAACTCTTGCTACAGAGATGGGTGCACTTCAGGAGCGAATCACTTCGACGAGAAAAGGATCCATCACATCTGTACAGGCTGTGTATGTGCCGGCGGATGACCTGACAGACCCGGCGCCGGCAACGACATTTACCCATCTGGATGCGACTACAGTTCTTTCCAGAGAGATTGCCAGTCAGGGTATCTATCCGGCGGTGGATCCACTGGATTCTACCAGCCGTATCCTGGCACCGGAGATTGTGGGAAAAGAGCATTATGAAATTGCACGTGCAGTACAGCAGGTACTGCAGCGTTACAAAGAACTGCAGGATATTATAGCTATCATGGGTATGGATGAACTGTCGGAAGAAGATAAAAAGACGGTTAACCGTGCACGAAAAGTACAGCGTTATCTGTCGCAGAGCTTCTCGGTTGCAGAACAGTTTACCGGAATGGCGGGAACTTATGTACCGTTAAAAGAGACATTGCGTGGATTCCGCATGATCCTTGACGGAGCGTGTGATGAGATTCCGGAGAGCTGCTTCCTGTTTGCCGGAAACATCGATGAGGTGTTTGAAAAAGCAAAAGTACAGAACCAGTAAAGGAGGGTAACGAATGAGCACATTTCCTTTGCGTATCGGTACACCGGACGGACTGCTGTATGAAGGAGAAGTCGCAAGACTTGTCTGCCGGACAATCAATGGTGATCTTGCGATTTTGCCAAGACACTGCAATTACTGTACGGCACTTGGCATGGGAGAAGCCCATATTATACTGGAAGACGGCAGCAGGAAGAATGCAGCCTGTATCGGCGGGATGCTTTCTGTGATGAATGGAACCTGCCATGTGCTGGCAACAACCTGGGAGTGGGAAGAAGATATAGATACAGAGAGAGCGGAAGATGCCAGAAAACGTGCGGAAGCCAGACTGGCAGAAGGCGGTCTCAGCGATAAGGAATATCGGATCGTCAAGGCAAAACTGCAAAGAGCACTGGTTCGTCTCGGAGTGAAAGAATAAAGAAAAAACTGTAATTGTTCGGTATCTTCCCGGGTACGAGCAAAAAATTGCAGGATTCGAAGAAATATCGAATCCTGCATTTTTGCAATGTTATTTTTTTCCTTTTTTCCATTTAGTATCTGGGTGCAGATCGTCGATCAGAGATTCAATTAACTGCTTTTTTGATC
>ENA-OPYX01001321-OPYX01001321.1-human-gut-metagenome-genome-assembly--contig:-NODE-1321-length-13389-cov-3.156236_pt1 | contig 13389 bp, 18 predicted proteins | sample MGYA00242639_ERZ504486 | MGnify/ENA primary metagenome ERZ504486 (study PRJEB26092, sample SAMD00036296) | human gut metagenome | host: Homo sapiens | study: EMG produced TPA metagenomics assembly of... | reverse complement strand
GTATGTATATAAATGCCAAATACGCAATATTGTATGTTGTTTCATCACGCGAAGTTATTTTGTTTGCGACAAAGTTCATAACCTTAGACGCTTTTATGATTATAAACTGCGGTGATGAATATATATCTTCTTCGCTGTTAGACTCACAAAGATACGTTATCTTGTCCCAAAATCCCGCACCCTCGACTTTCATCTTATAATCCTGTTTGAACAGATAATAATAATTGCTGTCGTTTTCATATTCCATATTATTTACAAGAAGTACTCTTCTGAAATCACCGTTATCGGAAAGTCCGATATTATCACCCATATAAAGTACAGAAAAAGAAAGTATAAAAACTATAATCGCACCAATAAGCGGAAATATTCTCTTGTTGTTTTTCAATAATTCCATCTGAATCTCCTTATTTGCTTTTATAGCAAAATAGGCGGAAATACCCTTTCCGCCTACAAAATTCTATTAAAATGAATGAGTGTTCTTTCTGCTGTAGCCGCCTGAACGCTTTGAATCGTTATTACGTCTTAATGTCTGCATTTTTTCATCACTGTCCTGTTTGAACTTTGAAAGTTTATCTTCAAACGACAAACTGTCCGATGATGACGCACTCCAATCTATATCAGCAGGACGTATAGGACCTTTGTTCTCTTGTCTGTGTCTTGGGGCTCTTTCCTTTTTTTCTTCTGCCTGTTTCATGGAAAGACTGATTTTTCCCGACTCATCAATTTTGATGACCTTTACTTTTACATTATCGCCTTTCTTTACGCAGTCATTTATATCCTTAACATATCTTGAAGAAAGTTCGGATATGTGAACAAGACCGGACTGTTTATTTCCGATATCCACGAATGCACCGAACGGCATTACACTTACAACCTTGCCCTCTAATATACTACCTACTGAAACCATATTATTTTGTTTTTCCTCTCTGTTTATTGTTGTTCACCCGATACGTCCACAAAAACCTTAGCGTTGCTCTTTATTAAACCAAGTTTTTCGCTCGCCATTTTTTCTATGTACTCATCGGTATTAACTTTGCCTTTTAATTCTTCAATTTCCTTCTGACGTTCCTGTTCGTATTCGATTTGGTTTGTCAGCTTTGCAACTTCCGCTTTACTTGCATTTATCTGCGGAATTTGCATAAGACCTTTAAATATCATTCCGCCTACCAAAAATACAAGTAATGCTATTTTTAGTCCCTTTTGATGTTCCTTTACAAAAATTTATTATTAAGTTTTTGTATTCATTCATCATGGGTATCATGACCTTTCCGTCGTTTATTTTTTTATAACTCCAATTATAGGCACTATTAAAATTTTATACAAAAACTTCGGCGGTGTCAAGAGTATTTTGAAAATAAACTTAGCAAATTTCAAAATATTTTCAAATATAAACAAAAAAAGCTTTAAAATCCATTTGCTAAACAGCAAAAAGTAGAAAACAGCACCCAAAATTATCCCAAGCGGTTCGTAAAACCTAAATATTCCGCTGTTTAAATTCCACGCCGCCGCACTTATGACAAATGCCGCAAATATCCAAAACAATATATCGCTTGCAGAAACGATTACCGCAGACGGATTTAAAACCATTCGCATTGCCCTGAGCATATCAAATACAACCGCCAACGCACCGCCGCATATAATCATCGCAAGAAATACATATACTTCTCGGCTTATCATTTGAACAGACCTGCAAAAAATCCGTCCTTGCCTTTGTTTACATACTGTATCAAATGTATCTCACCTTTAACGTCAAGCATTCCCGTATCGGTATTAAGCTGATTTATACTTAGATTTTTACCTTTTATACAAAGTCCGCCCATACTCGTTTTCAGCATAACCTGACTGTCCGAAAATTCAGATACGTCATTCACTCCGGAAAGCGACATTTCAGACCTGTTCACAAGCGATATTGAGTGTTCCTTTTCCGCAAAGCTTTCAGAAATACTTTTTTTCGATTTTAGACATTTGAGCCATTTAAACCGCCTCCATATATTTAATCTGATTTTAGTTTCTGACTAAATATATGTCCCTCGTTTTAAATTTATGACAACGGCTTGTAAAGTGATGACGCGTCATTTTTCAAAACGTGTTCGGCTATCGCCATAACCTGTACTTTTATAATTCTCTCGCCCATCTTGATTTCTATAATATCGTTTTCTTTAACATCATATGATGCCTTTACAATTCTGCCGTTTACGGTTATTCTGCCTTGGTCGCAAGCCTCATTTGCAACCGAACGTCTTTTTATAAGTCGTGTAACCTTTAAATATTTATCTATTCTCATATATTATTCTCCCTTTTTTATTAAATTCAGAAAATTCTAATTACCTTTTGAAAAACAAAACAGGAGTACCGCATATGCGACACCCCTGTAATAAAATCATAAAACCGCTTAAATTAGTTGTTTACAACGTCCTTAAGAGCCTTACCTGCCTTGAATGCAGGAACCTTTGATGCAGCGATTTGAATAGCTTCGCCTGTACGAGGGTTCTTACCTTGTTCTTGCTTCTCTGATTTCTTACTTCAAATGTACCAAAACCAACAAGTTGTACCTTATCACCTGCACATAGAGCATCTGTAATAGCTGCTGTTACTGCTGCAACTGCCTTTTCAGCGTCCTTCTTTGATAATTCAGCCTTTTGAGCTACTGCTGCTACAAGTTCTGTTTTGTTCATGATTTTTCCTCCTAAAATTTTCAAAAGTTTCATTCAGCCGTTTTTTCATAATTTTGTTAATCGGCTGTTCATTGACTAATTCTATTACATTTTTTCAGTTCTGTCAATAGCTTTGCACCATTTTAAGCCAATTTCACCTATTTTTTTTCGCAGATTTATGCCTTTTTTACAAATTCCCATAATTCATCAAGCTCTTTTGCCGAAAGTTCTGCCATATCCTTACCGTCCGAAACTGCTTTTTCTTCCATTTCCTTGAAGCGATTTACGAATTTATCAGATGCTTTTGTAAGTGCAATTTCAGGTGTAACCTTCAAATGACGTCCCAAATTCACCACCGCAAACAACAAATCGCCGTATTCTTCTTCGATTTCATCAGCATTACCGTTTTTAACCGCCTCTTTAACTTCCGCCGTTTCTTCTGCAATCTTATCATATATCGGTTCTGTTTCTTCCCAATCAAAACCTACACTACCGGCTTTTTTTCTGTATTTTTTCACTTCTCATAAGTGCCGGAAGATAGTGCGGTACGTCCTCAAGCATTGCCGTATATGAATCAAGATTTTTCTCTTTCTTCTTGTTCTTCTCCCACTGTCCAAGCGCTTCTTCTGCCGATACCGCATTATCTTTGCCGAAAACGTGAGTATGACGTGTAATAAGCTTTGTACAGATTTCGTTTACCACATCATCAAAGTCAAATGCTCCTCTTTCTTCCGCAATTCTTGCGTGGAACACAACCTGCAAAAGCACATCACCGAGTTCATTTGCGAATGCGTGGTCATCACCGCTGTCAAGCGCATCAATCGCCTCGTAACATTCCTCTATCATACTTTTCTTTATGCTCTGATGTGTCTGTACCTTATCCCACGGACAACCGTTTTCGCCCCTTAGCTGTACCATTATATCGCGTAAATCATCAATAGAATATTTTTTTCATAAGTAACAAATCCCTTTCATATTTTCTTCAATCTCTTGTATTATATCACCCCGCATTATTTTTTACAAGTCTATCCTTTAAGTATTTTCCGCACTTCTTTAACCGATATTGCGTTTGTGAGAAACAGCATAAGTACATATGCACCCATACCGATACCACACATTACGGCAAGATATACGAATCCGTCCCCCAATATCGCCGAAATATAGTTCGATGAAATGTACATAACACCGAACATAAGCACCGTCGCTATTGCGGGCTTTATAATTATTGCCGTAATATTCAATTTTAAACTCAAACATTTACGAATTGCAAATAAATTTAATATCATTACAAGAATATATGCTGCATTTGAGCTTATCGCCGAGCCGTATATATTGATTTCGGGCATAGCTATAAGATACCAACTCACAGATAATTTTACCGCACTTCCGCAAAGTGCCGTAAAAACGGCAGCATTATTTTCCCTGCCGACTGTAATATCGCGGACGTTATCTGCGTCACACACATCATAATAACGCACGGTGCTATCGCCGTAAGCATAGCGGACGATGAACTGTTATGAAATAATACAGTAAGTATTTCATTACTCATCAAGTACATTATAACCGCACAAGGCATTGAAAGCATAACCGCAAGACGTATTCCTATATCGGTCGCGGTTTGTGCTTTTTTTGTGTTGTTTACGGCTATCGCTCCGGCTATTACAGGGAGTATGCTTACACCCAATGTTGCAAGTATTCCGACAGGCAGATGAAAAACGGTAAGTGCGTAACCGGTGTACGCACCGTACAAAAATCTTGCCTCATCACTTGAAAAACCGCCGTCAAGCAGTCTTGACCGCACAAGCGTTGTATCTGCCACATTTATTGCATTCGCCACCACCGACGCACATAAAAGCGGCAATGCGATTGACATAAGCTCTTTTAATATTTCCGCAGTATCGCTCTTTTCGGACTTTACATACTTCTTATCTCTGCCGTAAAAATACATAATCATAAGTATCGCCGTTGCGATAATCTCACCTGCCGTTACACCCATTATTGCACCGCCGGCTGTTTTTTCAACGCCGTAATTCAAAAAAAGTACAGCTAAATAATATCCTGCCGCAAGTTTAACAATCGCTTCTGTTACTTGTGAAAGTGCGGTCGGTATCATATTTGAAACACCTTGATAATAACTTTTATATGCCAGTACCGAGTGCAACGAAAAATATTGACGGTGCAATCATTTGTATTGCATATATCGCCTTTTCTTCTTTCATTGCAAGTGCAAAAAAACGGTGAGCCGAAATAAAGCGCGACACTTCCGACAATGCCTATACACACAAGCAATATTGTTGAAATTTTCACTATTCTGTGGGATTTTACTGTATTCTCCTCTTGAATTTGATTCCGCAACCATTTTCGATATTGCAAACGGCAAACCCGAAATGATAAACGATAAAAACATTATGTAAACCTCAAATGCGATATTAAACACCGCCATTCCGTCCTCGTTAAGTATATATGTAAGAGGTATCTTAAATACCGCACCGAGTATTTTTGATATTGCATTTGCTATCATAAGTATTACCGCACCGGTAAGAAAACTCTGCTTTTTCATATCTCCCTCCACGCATTTTAACTTGTCTTTATATCCTATTTATGATATAATTATTTTATAACTAAATTAAGATGTTCCTTGTCTTGTTATCGGGAATATACGGAGGATAAGAAATGGTAATTCAGAAAATAAAAAAAGCCATCGGACAAATTAAAGTTCCCGGCGATAAATCAATCTCACACCGTGCCGTTATGCTTGGCTCGCTTGCAAACGGTGTAACCGAAATAAGCGGTTTTCTAAAGGGTGCGGACTGTCTTTCAACTATTGACTGTTTCAGAAAAATGGGAATTGATATAGATATAAACGGCGAAAACGTAACCGTTCATGGCAACGGTCTAAGAGGTCTTAAAAAGCCTGATGAAATGCTTTATACAGGCAACAGCGGTACTACGACACGTCTTTTGTGCGGTATTTTGGCAGGCCAAAATTTTGATACGTCAATTACGGGTGACGCGTCTATTCAAAAACGTCCTATGGGCAGAGTTGTAAAACCGCTTTCAATGATGGGTGCAAAATCGAAAATGAATATTGTCCGCTTTATATTACGGGTACAAAATTGCACGGTATAGACTACAAAATGCCTGTTGCGTCCGCACAGGTTAAGACTGCGATAATCCTTGCAGGACTTTATGCAGACGGTGAAACGGTTATTCACGAAATTGAAAAATCACGCGACCATACAGAACTTATGTTAAGTGCTATGGGTGCGGATTTAACAGTTGATAATCTTGATATTACCGTAAAACCCACAAACGACCTTACGGCAGTTAATGTTGATGTTCCGGGTGATATTTCTTCGGCGGCATTCTTTTTGGTGCTTGGTGCAATTATGCCGAACTCACAAATTACTGTAACAAATGTCGGTGTAAACCCTACAAGAACAGGTATTATTGACGTTTTAAAGGCTATGGGTGCAGATATTACACTTGAAAATATACATACTTCGGCAGGTGAAACCGTTGCGGATATTACAGTGCGTTCTTCGTCATTAAAAGGCACAATAGTCGGCGGCGATATTATCCCTCGACTTATTGACGAACTTCCTATTATCGCAGTTGCGGCAGTTTTTGCAGACGGTCAAACGGTTATTAAAGACGTCACAGGAATTAAAGGGTTAAAGAAACAAACAGAATTCGTGCGGTAGTTGACGAATTTAATAAATGCGGTATCGATATTACCGAAACCGACGACGGTATGATTATAAACGGCGGTAAGAGTATTCACGGTGCTGATTTTAAAACATACGGTGATCACAGAATGGCTATGAGTCTTACAGTACTTGCACAACTCGCCGACGGTGAATCAACACTTGATGACAGCGATTGCGCGTGTGTGTCATATCCGACTTTCTTTGATGATTTTTATAAATTAGGTGAATAAAATTTTAAGCCACCCCTCAGTCAACTGCGTTGACAGCTCCCCTCGATGGGAGCCAATAAGCCTCTCCTTGAGGAGAGGTGTCACGCAGTAACAGAGTGGTGGCTTTTTTTATTTTTTGGTGACCATACAAAAAAGGCGACCTGTGGTCGCCCCTACGAACAATGATTATTCCGTTTTTTATATCGGAAGTGCTATTCAATTCAAAAGGGCGACAAATGGTCGCCCCTACGAATAATATTTTTTTGAATTACCGTCCACCCAAAAAGGCGACCTGTGGTCGCCCCTACAATATCAATCATTTTTCTTAAACGTGAATATCTTCATAAACACAAACGTCACAGGCACGCCGATAATTGCGGCAATTGCGTAAGCGATGACGCTTGGACCGTGAATGAAATTATCAAACAGCCAAACGATAATTGTCTGTATTATGAAGTTCGGAATATACGATATAAAGAATTTTATAAACTTAACAAATCCCAAACGTTCTTTAAATGTAAGCTTACTGTTCAGCAAATACGACACCACATTTGACGTTATATATCCGGGAAAAAATGCAAGTGTGGTATTCGGAATAAACAATGAATATATTGTTGAAAAAATTACATTGCTCACCGTATTAATTCCGCCGACAATAAGGAACGACAAAAATTCTCTTGACAAGAACATTTTTAATTTTGACGGTTTATACTCATTCCACTCAATAAGTTCATTTCCTCTTATAATCATTGCTTTATCCGCAAGTTCGGCAAGCGGTGTATCGGAAAGTGAATCGGAATAAAATTCCTCACATTTAGCATTTGGAAATTTCTCATAAAGACGTTTCACTTTTTCTTCTCCCCAACAGTTTTCACCGTCATACAATCCCGTATGCTTATCAACCTTTGAAGCCATAAGATTTTTTATACCCAATCTTTCGCATATCGGTTTCAATAAAAATTCGGGTGACGCGGAAATTATTATATCATCGTCCTTTTGTCTGTCCTTGTACCAAAATTTAACCTTGTGTTCATTTACATTCCAAAAATCGTTTAACGCACTGTCTATGTCAGGTACATATGTCAAAAATCTATACATTTTTTCCTTAAACTGCGTTTTCGTTTTAACTCCCAAAATGTACAAAAAGAATGTCCATGCCATAATCGGCACACTAAGCAATATTTTAGGGTATTTCTTCAAGCAGTAAAAATAGAAGTCCTTTGTACTGTCACTGTCATAAATTGTTTCATCAAAATCGTAAATATTCAAGCCATATATCCCCCTATTTCAATAATACAACCGCCGTTGCGGAAATGCCCTCACCTCTGCCCTCAAAGCCGAGTTTTTCGGTTGTTGTCGCCTTGATATTGACATCATCAATACCGACATTCAAATCATCTGCAACATTTTTTCTCATTTGCTCAATATACGGTAACATCTTCGGTCTTTGTGCCACTATCGTAACATCTGCATTACCCACGGAATATCCCTTTTCAGCCACTTTCTTTACGACTTCTCTCAAAAGCATACGGCTGTCCGCGCCCTTATACTTTTCGTCTGTGTCGGGAAAATGTTTTCCTATATCTCCGAGTGCCGCCGCACCGAGAATTGCGTCTGCAAGTGCGTGAAGTGCCACGTCTGCGTCACTATGTCCCAAAAGTCCCTTTTCATACGGTATTTTAACACCGCAAATTATACAATCTCTGCCCTCTACAAGCTTATGAACGTCATATCCCTGTCCTATTCTCATTCCGTAATACCTCGCTTTCTGAGTATTCTTTCACCGATTATCATATCTTCGGGAGTTGTGAGCTTTATATTATCATAACTTCCGTCACTTATTTTTATCTTAACACCGTAATGTTCGGCAATCATACAATCGTCAGTAGCGACAAAATTTTCGTCAAGTGCTTTTTGGTGCATATCAAGTATCTTATCCAGATAAAACACCTGCGGAGTTTGAATCGTAAACGTTTTTTCTCTGTCAACAGTTCCTGCTATAAAACCGTCACTGTCCGCACTTTTCAGCGTGTCCTTGCATTTAACACCGACCGCCGCCGCACCGAATTTTATACAATCCGCAACAGAATTATTAATTTCATCATCTGTCACAAGCGCTCTTGCACCGTCGTGTATAAGCACAATATCAGCTTCGGCTTTTTTCAGTCCGTTCATAACAGACTCCTGACGTGTCGCACCGCCTTCTGTTATATATGATACCTTTTTTATATCGTATTTGTCAACAAGTATTTGACATTCTTCTATATCATTTTTGCCTGTGACAACTATAATATCATCAATTTTATCATTTTTTTCAAATGCCGAAATTGTATAATAAAGCACTTCACGTCCTAATATTTTAAGAAAAACCTTATTTTTATCGGCACCCATTCTTGTGCCTTTGCCTCCTGCAACTATAACCGCTGTTATTTTCATAATATATCCTTTCAAAATAAAAGCAGAGCCATAAAACATAGCTCTGCACTTTTAATCACATATCAAACCAACGCGTCAACAGTATCGTTTAAAATGCTTTCAATATCACTCACATCGGCAACTTCCGACAGGACAAGTTCGCTTACAACAATCTGTTTTGCACTAGTAAGAGTCTTTCTTTCACTTGTTGATAGACCTTTTATTTTTTCACGGTACATCAGTTCTTTCAATACCAAAATCACTTGATAAATATCTCCCGACTTAATCTTAATAAGATTATCTCTCTGACGTTTATTCCAATTCGCGTCATCTTCAAGCTCCGCGTCACGAAAATATTGAAGTGCCTTTTTTGCCTCCTGCTTTTCTATAACAGGACGAATACCGATTTCTTCGCTGTTTTCTATCGGTACATTTGTTACCATATTGCCTATGGCAAACTTTAGAACATAGTATTGACGTTTTTTGCCGACAATCTCTATTTCTTTGATTTCTTCTATTGTACCTGCACCGTGCATAGGATGTACAACTTTATCGCCGACACTATACATCTTTACTTACCGCCTTTCTCATTAACCACTATCTTAACAACATAATTATAACACAAAACGCCCCAAATGTCAAATTTTTTGATTATATCATAGTTACCAAAAAAATTCAACCCCTTTTGTGTAATTTTTTTAATAAATTGTCAAAATAAAAAGGATACCACTCTAAAGTAATATCCTTTTCGTTTTTATTCTTTATTTTGACTTGTGTTGTCGGGAATTATGCTTTCCAAGCGACCCGCCGCAGTAATCGCAAGATTTTTAAGCAAAGTCTTTTGGTTATCGTCACTGCCCGAACCGGCTGTAATCTCAATTATACAGCCTCTGTCGTACACATGGATAGTCGGAAACGCTATATACGATTCCTGTCCTATACCCTCAACCAATTCAGCAGAAGAACGTTTTGACTTTTCCTGTTCGTACTGGTCGAAAAGCATTTGATAATCAATAGTATCTGTGAACTGTGTAACCTTAACCGTTACAGTATCATTTTGACCTATAGGCTCACTTCTGTAAAGCACTGTCGCAACATTACCGTTACGGCTTGTACCTGATTCCTCAATAACAGGTGTATATCCGGCATTTAGTGCAACATCATCAGTTGTGATAAGTGTCGCCGGGTCGATTTCAGGTATCGGTGTAGGTGTCGGCTTTGCAAAAAGTCCGCTGCCACCGCCGCAAGCACACAAACCTATTATCATAGCCAAGCTTGCTAACACAAGCAATAACTTTTTCATAATTTTACCTCCAATGATTATTTCATTGCAATGGCATCTTTTACATTCTTAACGATATTTTCAGGAGTTAAACCGTATTCCTTAAATAATTCAGCCGGTTTACCCGATTTACCGAATCTGTCAGTACCGATAATCTTAACAGGTACAGGAGCATTTGCACATACCACTTCCGTAACGGCACTTCCAAGACCACCCATAATGTAATGCTCTTCAGCTGTTACGATAGCACCTGTTTCCTTAGCAGCCTTTGTTATTATTTCTTCGTCTATAGGCTTGATTGTATGGATATTGATTACTCTTGCGGAAATGCCTTCTTCTTCAAGCATTTTTGCCGCTTCAAGTGCCATACCTACCATAAGACCGGTTGCAATAATTGTTGCGTCCTTACCATCCTTTAGTTGAACGCCCTTGCCAAGTTCAAACTTGTAGTCCTCACTGTTTACGTCCTCAACGGCAAGACGACCGAATCTCATATATACAGGACCGTCGTGGTCAATAGCCGCCTTAACAGCTTGCATAGCCTCAATATCATCGGCAGGGTTTATAACAACCATATTAGGAATTGAACGCATTAAAGCGATGTCCTCAAGACATTGATGTGACGCACCGTCCTCACCGACAGAAATACCTGCGTGAGTAGCACCGATTTTAACATTAAGCTTTGTATAGCCGATTGAGTTTCTAACCTGTTCAAAGGCTCTGCCGGCGGCAAACATTGCAAATGTTGACGCAAAAGCGATTTTTCCGCTTGCGGCAAGTCCTGCTGCCACGCACATCATATTACTTTCTGCAATACCCATATTTATAAATCTTTCAGGATATGCTTTCTTGAACATTTCTGTTTTTGTTGATTTTGAAAGGTCAGCGTCAAGCACAACTATGTTAGGGTTTTCACCGTACTTTACAAGCGCCGCTCCGTATGATTCTCTTGTAGCTTTCTTTGCCATTACAGACTCGCCTCCAATCCTTTGATTATTTCATCAAGCTCTGCGATTGCTTGATTGTACTGTTCTTCATTAGGTGCAGAACCGTGCCAGCCTGCGTTATTTTCCATAAATGAAACATTCTTGCCTTTAACAGACTTCATTATAATAGCGGTAGGCTGTCCCTTTGTAGCCTTTGCCTCGTCAACAGCAGCCATAAGTTCTTCAAAATTATGAGCACTTACCTTTATAACGTGCCAACCGAATGCCTCAAATTTCTTATCGATAGGATTAGGATTCATTACCTTAGAAATGTCACCGTCTATCTGTAAGCCGTTGTTATCAACGAAAATTGTAAAGTTGTCAAGTTTGTAATGAGCGGCAAACATAGCTTGCTCCCAAACCTGTCCTTCCTCAAGCTCACCGTCACCAAGAACAGAATATACTCTGTAATCCTTGTTGTCAAGCTTTGCGGCAAGTGCCATACCGCCTGCGGCTGATACACCTTGTCCCAATGAACCTGTTGACATATCAACGCCGGGTACTTTGTTCATATCAGGATGTCCTTGAAGATAGCTGTTTACATTTCTGAATGTCTTAATATCCTCTTTTGGTATAAATCCTTTTTCTGCAAGTACACCGTATAGTGCAGGTGCTGTGTGACCCTTTGAAAGAACAAATCTGTCTCTGTCCTCCATTTTAGGATTTTTCGGATCTACATTCATTACCTCAAAGTAAAGCAATGTCAAAACATCTGCTACAGATAATGAACCTCCCGGATGTCCCGATGCCGCACTGTATACGGCTGTAAGAGCGTGCTTACGAACATTGTTTGCAATGATTGACAGCTCTGTGACTCTTTTCTTATCCATGTGTCGTGTTTCCTCCCTTAAATTAATTATTATCTAACGCATTTTCATACGCGATATTCATAAGTGTGTCAAGTCTTTCCGTTTCTCCCGAAAGATACAGAAATCCTATAAGTGCCTCAAATCCCGTTGCTCTGCGGTATTCCGTCATATTTGCGTTTTTCGGCACTGTATTCGATTTTGCGTTTCTTCCTCGCTTGTATACCGCCGTTTCATCATCTGTCATATGTTCAAGCATTGCGTCTATACTATTTGACTGTGCGTGTGCTTTGACATACTGAACGGTCTTTTTATGCAGTTTGTTGGCAGGAAGATTTTCGTGTTCTTCTATAATTCGTGTACGAACAAAAAGTTCATACACTCCGTCACCTATATAGGCAAGCGCCAAAGGCGAAAACTGTGACGGCTTTTTAGTTGTAAGCATAGTTACCTCCCCAAGTTTAAGGATTTTCTCACCAAGTGCTGTGGATTAATTTGTTCACAGTGCTGTTTTGAAACTCGGGTGCTGTATACTGATACCGCCCCGGTTGCATGGCGAGCAGCAGACCTTTTGTCTGCGACCAGCCCGAGTAAAAAATAGCGCTGTGGGCTAATTTTTATTCTGAGATGTAGTTCCACTTTACACCCATCGGTGTATCCTTTAACTCAATATTCATAGCTTTCAGCTTATCACGAATTGCGTCAGCTTCAGCCCAGTTCTTCTCACTTCTTGCCTTGTTACGCTTTTCGATTAATTCTTCAACCTCTGCGTCTATCGACTTTTCCTGTGTCTTTTGGAATAAACCGAGTACACCGCCAAGCTCGTGTATAAGGTCAAGCGTCTTTTCAACAACCGCTTTCGCATTCTTATTTTCGTTTGACAATGCAGTGTTTGACGCATAAACTATATCAAATATTGCCGCGATTGCGTCGGCTGTATTCAAGTCGTCGTCCATTGCCGCAATAAATTTAGTCTTGCAGTCATCAAGAGTTTTTGAATACTCCTTTTCACTGTCTGTAAGTTCTCTGTCCTCACTGTTTTGAAGTAAAAATTCAAGATTGTCTATGCAAGTGTAAACTCTTTCAACAGCAGATTTTGCCTGTTCCATTAATTCATTATCAAAATTAATAGGATTTCTGTAATGAGCCGAAAGCATAAAGAAACGTACCACTTCACCGTCATACTGTTTAAGTATGTCACGAACAGTAAAGAAGTTTCCGAGTGACTTACTCATTTTCCTGTTATTTATATTAATATATCCGTTGTGCATCCAATAATTTGCAAAAGGCTTTCCATTTGCACATTCGCTCTGTGCAATTTCGTTTT
>ENA-OPYX01001320-OPYX01001320.1-human-gut-metagenome-genome-assembly--contig:-NODE-1320-length-13391-cov-2.517340_pt1 | contig 13391 bp, 17 predicted proteins | sample MGYA00242639_ERZ504486 | MGnify/ENA primary metagenome ERZ504486 (study PRJEB26092, sample SAMD00036296) | human gut metagenome | host: Homo sapiens | study: EMG produced TPA metagenomics assembly of... | reverse complement strand
AAATGCAGGCTGATCAGCTGATCCGTATGGCGTTGCAGGAAGATATTACAAGCGAGGATGTTTCTACAAATGCGGTTATGCCGACAGCAACAAAAGGAACCGTAGAGCTTATCGCAAAAGAAGATGGTGTAATTGCCGGACTTGACATTTATGCGAGAGTATTTACAATCCTGGATGAAAAAACAGAGATTGATTTTCACTGCAAAGATGGAGATGAAGTAAAAAAAGGTGAGTTGATGGCAACTGTAACAGGTGACATTCGAGTCCTTCTTTCCGGAGAACGTGTAGCACTGAATTATCTGCAGAGAATGAGTGGAATTGCCACATATACCAGACAGGTTGCGAAACTTCTGGAAGGCAGCAAAGTAACTTTACTGGATACCCGTAAGACAACCCCGAACTGCCGAGTATTTGAAAAATATGCAGTAAGAGTTGGAGGCGGATGTAATCACAGATATAATCTTTCAGATGGAGTTTTACTGAAAGATAACCACATCGGGGCAGCCGGAAGCGTAACCAAAGCGATACAGATGGCAAAAGCGTATGCACCATTTGTCCGTAAGATCGAGATCGAGGTAGAGACACTGGAACAGGTGAAAGAGGCTGTAGAAGCTGGTGCGGATATCATCATGCTGGATAATATGACACCGGAAGTAATGAAACAGGCGGTTGAGCTGATCAATGGCAGAGCACAGACCGAATGCTCTGGTAATATCACAAAAGAAAATATTCAGAAGATCCGTGAAATCGGTGTTGATTTTGTTTCCAGCGGAGCTTTGACTCACTCTGCACCAATCCTTGACATTTCCATGAAAAATCTTCATGCGGTGTGAGAGGAGGAGACCTTATGAACACTGCAGAAAGACGCGGAGAAATTTTAAAGATCCTTCATAATGCAGATGCTCCGGTGGCAGCAAGAGAGCTTGCGGGAAAATTTGGTGTCAGCCGTCAGGTGATCGTGCAGGATCTGGCGGTGATAAGGGCTTCTACGCCGGGAATATTGTCAACAACAAAGGGGTATGTGATTCAGCAGGACAGCAGTTGCAGTCGAGAATTTAAAGTTCGTCATAGCCAGGATAAAGCTGCTGAGGAACTGAATCTGATCGTAGACTGTGGGGGGCATGTCAAAAATATCAGTATCAGTCACAGAGTTTATGGTCGTGTCAGCGCGGAGATGGATATTCGCTCCAGACAGGATGTGAGTGAGTTTGTACAGGCATTGCAGAACAGTCATTCCACTGTTTTAAGTAATGCAACTTCAGGATATCATTATCATCTGGTGGAAGCCGCAAGTGAAGAACGGTTGGATCTGATTGAAGAACAGTTGAAGAAAGCCGGTTTTCTGGCTCCGCTTCAGCCATGGGAACAGAGCACAGGAAAGGGAAATATTAAATTATGACAATACAGGAAATTCAGCAGGAGATCCTGCGAATGAAAAAAGAACAGGATGTATGTATTCTGGCACATGCTTACCAGGGACAGGAAATTCTGGAAGTAGCAGATTACATGGGCGATTCTTATGGACTGAGTGTGCAGGCATCCAAGAGTAACTGCAAAGGCGTCATCATGTGTGGCGTCCGTTTTATGGCAGAAACCTGTAAGGTTTTAAGTCCGGAGAAGAAAGTATGGCTTGCTAATCCGACTGCAGGATGTCCGATGGCAGAACAGCTGGATCTGGAAAGTCTTCGTAAATTAAAAGCAGAGCATCCGGGATATGCGGTAGTTGCTTATATCAATACGACTTCTGAACTAAAGACAGAGTGCGATGTCTGCGTGACATCTTCTTCTGCAGTACAGATCTGCAGTAAACTGGATAATGACAAGATTCTGTTTATCCCGGATCCGAATCTGGGACGTTTTGTTGCAGAGAAACTTCCGGAAAAAGAGTTTGCCTTCTACAAAGGTGGATGTCCAAGACATATTATCGTCAGCGCCAAAGATGTAGAAAAAGCAAAGAAAGCACATCCGGATGCATTGCTTCTGGTTCATCCGGAATGCCGTCAGGAAGTCGTAGAACTTGCTGATTATGTTGGTTCTACAACTGGAATCATGGAATATGCAAAGAAATCTCCGAATAAAGAATTCATCATCGGAACAGAGAACAGTATTGTGGAACATCTCCAGTTTGCATGTCCGGACAAACAGTTTTATCCGCTGTCTGTCATGCTGACCTGTATGAACATGAAGATCACAACACTGATGGATATTTACAATTGCCTGAAGGGAACCGGCGGAGAAGTGATCGAACTTCCGGAAAATGTTATGGAAGGCGCCGGACGCTGCATTCATCGTATGGTAGAACTCGGAGGGTGAATATAATAAATAAAGAAAAAAGACAGTCACTGACGGTTGTGACTGTCTTTTTAATTATAAGCTTATAATTAAAAATGTATATTTCCTGAATTAGCCAATGCTGTTGACAGCTTTAGACAGACGGGAAATTTTTCTTGCACAGTTATTTTTGTGATAAACACCTTTAGATGTTGCTTTGCTGATTGTAGAGATAGCCTCTGTAAGAGCAGTCCTGTGCAGCAGCTTTTACGTTTTTTCGAAACTGCAGTTTTCTACATTTTTTGATGGAAGTTTTAACAGCAGAACGGATAGATTTGTTTCTAGCAGCTTTAGTTCTGTTTACTAAAATTCTTTTCTTTGCAGATTTGATGTTAGCCAATTGGTACACCTCCATTTCAGATTTATAATAATGTGTCGTTGTTACAGAAACAGACACGGGCGCTTCTGTAAACATGCTTATATATGATAGTATATTTATTTTTACTTGTCAATAGTAAAATGCGGAAATGTTAAAAAAAATATAAACATAATATTACTGTGAGAAAAATCTTCCATACATAATATAGGCTTAAAACAGAGACATTAATGATAAAGTGAAATATTGTAGACAGATAAGAAACAAAATTTTACAGATGATAATCGGATATCAATAATTCAGATGATCAGGAGGAAGAGAGATGGCAGTCAGCAAAAGAATCAGAACAGACCTTGCACTGGAAACAACAGAACGTTTTAAAGAAGAAAACACAGAGATTCGTGGTGTAGAGATTCAGGAGGACTATGATGAAGAAAAGGATGTACGAACGACTGTCGTCAGGATCGTGACAGAAAACGGTGCAAAGGCGATGGGAAGACCGCAGGGAACTTACATTACAATAGAAGCTCCGGATCTGTCTGTACCGGATGAAGATTATCATCGTGAGATATCAGAGGAGATTTCCAAACATCTGAAACAACTCATTGATCTGAAAAAGGAAAAATCCATTCTTGTGGTGGGGCTCGGAAATGCAGGAATCACTGCTGATGCACTGGGACCGCATGTGGTAGAAAATTTAAGGATGACCCGTCATATCATAAGGGAATACGGCCTTCGAGGAATTGATCATGAAAAATGCACCGTGTCAGTGGAATTGTGCCGGGAGTGATGGCACAGACCGGTATGGAAACTGCAGAGATCATACAGGGAGTGGTTGCGGAAACGAAACCGGATGTAGTAGTTGCAATTGATGCACTTGCGGCCAGAAGTGTCCGCAGACTGAATCGAACGATCCAGATTACAGATACAGGAATTCATCCTGGGTCAGGCGTGGGAAATCACAGAAATGGACTAACGGAGGACAATCTGCAGGTAAAGGTGATTGGAATCGGTGTCCCGACGGTTGTGGATGCGGCAACGATCGTTCATGATTCGATGGCACATCTTCTGGATGCACTGGAAGAAGCGGAGCAGAAAGAATTTTTGGAAGAAATGATTGCTCCGAATCTCTACAGCATGTTTGTGACACCAAAGGATGTGGATGAGACGGTAAAATACCTGAGCTTTACAATATCTGAAGGATTGAATACAGCGTTCGGTGAGGCATGACTTTCATGAATAAAAATTCGCTAACTGATTTATGCAGAACAAATGACTGGTAGAATGATGCAAAGTCATAATTGAGGTTGGTTTGTCATAGGATACTTTGAAAGGAGTGGTTCTGTGGCGAGATTCCGGAAAACACTGTATCTGATTGTGGAAGGCTGTGTGCTTGTGACGCTATCCGTGACAGCGGGCGTTCTTGTGCTGCACGAAAATGTATTTCGCCAGCTTCCATTGTACTGTTTTCTGGAAGAGAAGGCACAGGAGCGTTCAGTTGGACAGGACCGTGAGACTTATGAAAAGCTGATGGAGAGCAATGCACGTTATCTTGGCAGGATGGTCGTAGATGAGAATAAAGAAGTCGGAAGCCAAGAAAATGATAAAGAGATTGTGGACAAGCAGACAAAGAGAGAGAACGAACAGAACTTAAAAGCTGAGAGACAGGAAGAGAATGTGATAACTCCAACTGAGAAAACAGAGATTACAGTGACTCCGATAACTCAAAATACAGAAGAGCAGAAAGTAAAAAATGCAGATAAACAGACAGAGCCAGAAGAAAATTTAACCGAAGAATCTACCGGGGAAGAGGAAGTTACTACGGCAGCCGCCCAGGTGCAGCCGATGCCGGAAATTGACCTTGCACCGGAAAGACTGGCAGATTACGATTATCTGATGAATCATTTTTTTATTCTTGATCCTAATACAGAAACCAGTGCACAACAGTTGAATGCGGCTGCTCTTCTTGGGGAGGATCTGACGCTCCGTAAGGAAAAAGCGGAGCCACAGATTTTGATCTATCATAGTCATTCGCAGGAGACTTTTGCAGATTCCAGAGAAGGAAAGACAGAAGATACGATCGTGGGGGTGGGGGATTATCTGGCTCAGCTTCTGACAGAAAATTATGGCTATCAGGGTTATGCATGTAACGGAAGCATTTGATCTGGCTGGAGGGGAACTTGACCGGAGTAAAGCATATGACTATGCAAGAGCGTGGCTGGAACCTGTTCTGGAAGAGAAGCCATCTATACAGATTCTGATAGACCTGCACCGGGATGGCGTACCGGAAGACCGCCATCTGGTCACCGAAATTAACGGAAAACCGACAGCGCAGATCATGTTTTATAATGGCTTGAGTCATACAATAAACAGCGGTGATCTTTCATACCTTCCAAATCCGTACATACAGGATAATCTGGCATTTTTCTTTCCAGCTTGAGTATCAGGCGGCTCTGTACTATCCTGAATTGTACCGTGGCATTTATCTGGCAGGATTACGTTATAATCTGCATCTGCGTCCACGAGCCCTGCTTTTGGAGGCAGGGGCTCAGACAAATACTGTCCAGGAGGTAAAAAATGCAATGGATCCTTTTGCGGATATCCTGAACCGGGTGCTGCAGGGGGAAAATTAAAAAAATAACGCTTGCAATTCAGAACAAACGTTCGTATAATAAGAACACAGATCAGTAATACAGACGTGAACAGCGTCATAACGGTGTGTCAGCAGAAATATCCCTTTACAAGAACTGGACTAAAGGTAAAAAGCTATGCTATAATGCCTCGTAGTATGATTTTCTATACTTTATATATAAGGAATAGTTTTTTGGAAAATAAAGAGAAGTACATAAGGAGGAATTTCGCAGAATGATAGACCAGAGCAAAATTCGTAATTTCTGCATTATTGCACATATAGACCATGGCAAGTCCACTTTGGCTGACCGTATTATTGAGAAGACGGGTACACTGACAGAACGTGAGATGCAGTCTCAGGTGCTGGATAATATGGAGCTTGAGAGAGAGAGAGGTATCACGATCAAGTCTCAGGCTGTACGAATCGTTTATAAGGCTAATGATGGAGAAGAATATATTTTTAACCTGATCGATACACCAGGGCATGTCGATTTTAACTATGAGGTTTCCAGAAGTCTGCTGCCTGTGATGGGGCAATTTTGGTCGTAGATGCAGCACAGGGTATCGAGGCACAGACGCTGGCGAATGTTTATCTGGCATTGGATCATGACCTGGATGTGCTTCCGGTCATTAACAAGATCGATCTCCCAAGTGCAGATCCGGAGCGCGTTGTCAACGAGATTGAGGATGTGATCGGACTTGAGGCACACGATGCACCGAGAATTCTGCCAAGACAGGACTGAATGTTGAAGAAGTTCTGGAACAGATCGTTACGAAGATTCCGGCACCGCATGGCGATGTAAATGCTCCGCTGAAGGCATTGATCATTTGACTCTGGTTTATGATGCTTATAAAGGCGTCATTGATTTCTGTCGTGTTATGGACGGCCGTGTTGAAAAAGGGTACACAGATCCGTATGATGGCAACAGGATTTACGACAGAAGTTGTGGAGGTCGGGTAATTTTGGAGCCGGACAGTTTATTCCATGTGATGAACTTCCTGCAGGTATGGTTGGATATATTACCGCAAGCATTAAGAATCTTGGTGATACCAGAGTTGGTGATACAGTTACCGATAATGAAAGACCGTGTGCAGAAGCGCTTCCAGGTTACAAGAAAGTACAGCCAATGGTTTACTGTGGACTGTATCCGGCTGATGGCGCCAGATATGGTGATCTTCGAGATGCTCTTGAGAAACTGCAGCTGAACGATGCTTCTCTGTTCTTTGAACCGGAGACATCTATTGCACTTGGTTTTGGCTTCCGCTGTGGTTTCCTTGGACTTCTGCATTTGGAAATCATCCAGGAACGCCTGGAAAGAGAATACAATCTTGATCTGGTAACGACAGCACCAGGTGTTGTTTACAAAGTATATAAGACGAATGGTGAAGTGATCGAACTGACAAATCCATCCAATCTCCCGGATCCATCTGAGATTGAATATATGGAAGAGCCGATGGTAAATGCTGAGATCATGGTAACGACTGAATTTATCGGTGCAATCATGGATCTCTGCCAGGAACGCCGTGGTCAGTATAACGGAATGGAATACATGGAGGAAACCAGAGCACTTCTGAAATATAAACTTCCACTGAATGAGATCATTTACGATTTCTTTGATGCATTGAAATCCCGTTCCAGAGGATATGCATCTCTGGATTATGAGCTCTGCGGTTATGAACGCAGTGAACTGGTTAAACTTGATATCCTTGTTAATAAGGAAGAAGTTGATGCACTTTCTTTCATCGTACATGCAGATACTGCTTATGAGCGTGGACGTAAGATGTGTGAGAAGCTGAAAGAAGAAATTCCGAGACAGCTCTTTGAAATTCCGATCCAGGCTGCAATCGGAAGCAAGATCATTGCCCGTGAGACTGTCCGCGCTATGCGAAAGGATGTTCTTGCCAAATGCTATGGTGGTGATATTTCCCGTAAGAAGAAACTTCTGGAGAAACAGAAGGAAGGTAAGAAACGTATGCGCCAGGTCGGAAACGTAGAGATTCCACAGAAGGCATTTATGAGTGTACTGAAACTGGACGATAAATAATTGACGGGAGAGACCGTGAATATGGAATGCATATTGTTGTGAACGGCGGACTTACAGAAGGGAGGCATGGCCATGAAAAAAGGAACTGCAAAAGCTATGAGATATATTGTTGCGGGGAGTGCATTGACACTCTGTGTGATTATGACGGGATGTGGCTGCGGACAGAAAAAGACAGATCCTGCTTCGGAACAGGTACTGAAGATCAGTATCACACCGGAACCATCACCAACACCGGCACCGGATACGGTAGATGCGGCAGCAGTTACTTCGAATGGAGATATCAGTATGGTGAATCTGTATCTGGCAGAAAATCCATCAGCGGTGACAAACAGTACAGATACGGGTGCGGGTGATGCGAATACTACAGATGCTTCGAATATGCAGAGCCAGGATCAGTCGGAAGATACATCGGGTTCTTCTGATGAGGGTGGAGACAATGAAGAATAAGAATCGTATCCCACTGGAATTATATATTCATATACCGTTCTGTGTGCAGAAATGTCAGTACTGCGATTTCCTCTCCGGTCCATCGGATCAGGAGACAAGAGACAGATATATAAAGGCTCTGCGTGCTGAGATTCAGGCGGTGCAGGGTGTTGAAGCGTATGAGATCGTTTCTGTTTTTATCGGAGGGGGGACTCCTTCCGTACTGAAAGCAGAAGCGATTGCTTCTATTATGGAGACAATTCAAAAGAAATTCTGTTTCTCGCCGGATGCAGAAATAACAATAGAATCAAATCCCGGCACAGTTGATTTTGCGAAACTTAATGCTTACCGAGAAACAGGAATCAACCGTCTGAGTCTGGGACTGCAGTCCACGGATTCGAAAGAGCTGAGGATGCTTAGAAGAATTCATACATATGAAGAATTTTCTTCAGAGTTATCAGTGGGCAAGAGAAGCAGGGTTTCAAAATATTAATATAGATCTGATGTTTGCAATCCCCGGACAGACAGGAGAGGCATGGCGTGCTCACCTTCGTCAGGTCGCGGAGCTGAAACCGGAACATATTTCTGCCTATAGTCTGATCATTGAGGAGGGAACTCCGTTTGCGGAGTGTGAACTGGACCTTCCGGATGAAGATACGGAGTATCAGATGTATGAGGACACAGCGGGGATTCTTGCAGAGTATGGATATCAACAATACGAAATATCCAATTATGCAAAAGACGGATATGCATGTCGGCATAATATCGGTTACTGGAAACGTACAGAATATCTTGGCCTGGGGCTGGGAGCATCTTCTCTTTATGGGGAAAACCGTTTTTCCAATACGAGAGATATGCAGGAATATCTGGGATTTTCCGGAAACACAGAACGAATTCGTAAAGATGTTCTGAAACTTTCACTTAAAGACCAGATAGAAGAATTTATGTATCTGGGGCTTCGTATGACGGAAGGGATTTCAGAGATCGATTTTGAACAGAATTTCGGACAGAAGCTTGAGAATATTTATGGTTCTGTCCTGCAAAAATATAAAGAGACCGGATTCCTGGAGAAGACTGGTACGAACTGGAGATTTACAAGAAAAGGAATTCATGTGAGCAATCATATCCTGGCAGAGCTTCTGTTGGATGAAGAATAAGTGCGAACATGCAGCGGATAAGAGGAGAAAAGATGTCTGAACGAACAACTGGAAAAAAGTTTATTAAGATTCGAGGAGCAAATGTCAACAATCTCAAGAATCTGAGTGTGGATATTCCGAGAGATGAATTTGTGGTTCTGACGGGAGTCAGCGGATCAGGAAAGTCTTCTCTGGCATTTGATACGATCTATGCAGAGGGGCAGAGACGTTATATGGAATCTCGTGTCATCTTATGCAAGGCAGTTTCTGGGCCAGATGGAGAAACCGGATGTAGAGTCGATCGAAGGACTGCCACCGGCAATTTCCATCGATCAGAAATCTACCAACCGCAATCCGCGTTCAACGGTTGGAACAGTTACAGAAATTTATGACTATTTCCGACTTCTTTATGCACGTATTGGTATTCCGCATTGTCCGAAGTGCGGAAAGGAATCAAAAAGCAGACAGTCGATCAGATGGTTGATCATATTATGGCACTTCCTGAAAGAACAAAGCTGCAGCTTCTGGCACCGGTAGTTCGTGGTCGAAAAGGGGAAACACATGCAAAGCTTTTGGATCAGGCGAAACGCAGCGGTTATGTACGTGTACAGATTGATGGAAATCTGTATGAGCTGTCTGAAGAAATTAAACTGGATAAAAACATCAAACATAATATAGAAATTATCGTAGACCGTCTGGTAGTAAAACCGGGAATCGAGAAACGATTGTCTGATTCCATTGAGACAGTTCTGAATCTTTCGGATGGGTTGCTTATGGTAGATACGATGGATGGTACTGTGAAGACATTCAGTCAGAGCTTTGCCTGCCCGGATTGTCAGATCAGTATTGATGAGATCGAGCCGAGAAGCTTTTCGTTTAATAATCCGTTTGGAGCCTGCCCGGATTGTTTTGGTCTGGGATATAAGATGGAATTTGATATTGATCTGATGATTCCGGATAAATCTCTGAGTATTTCCCAGGGAGCTATTGTGGTCATGGGCTGGCAGTCCTGCACAGATAAGGGCAGTTTTACAAGAGCAATCCTTGATGCACTGGCGAAAGAATACCATTTCAGCCTGGATACTCCGTTCCAGGATTATCCGGATGATGTTAAGAATGTTCTGATCCATGGTACAAATGGACATGCTGTCAAAGTATATTATAAAGGTCAGCGTGGAGAAGGCGTTTATGACGTTGCTTTCCCGGGTCTGATCAAAAATGTGGAACAGCGATACCGCGAAACAGGATCCGATGCGATGAAACAGGAGTATGAGTCGTTTATGCGGATCACACCGTGTAAGACCTGCAAAGGCCAGCGATTAAAAAAAGAATCTCTGGCGGTGACGGTAGGAGATCGCAATATTTATGAAGTGACTTCTCTTTCTATAGAAAATCTGAAGAAATTCATGAGTGAGCTGAAACTTACTGAACAGCAGGAACTGATCGGTAAGCAGATTCTGAAAGAAATCCGTGCAAGAGTTGGTTTTCTGTCTGAGGTAGGTTTGGATTATCTGTCTCTGAGCCGTGCAACAGCGACGCTGTCCGGTGGGGAAGCACAGAGAATCCGTCTGGCAACACAGATTGGTTCCGGACTGGTGGGAGTCGCTTATATTCTGGATGAACCGAGTATCGGACTTCATCAGAGAGATAATGATAAGCTTCTTCGTGCACTGATGCGTCTTCGTGATCTGGGTAACAGTCTGATTGTGGTTGAACATGATGAAGATACCATGCGCGCAGCGGACTGTGTTGTGGATATCGGTCCGGGAGCCGGAGAACATGGTGGAGAACTGGTGGAAATTGGTACGGCAGAGACGCTGATGAAGAATGAACGTTCAATTACAGGTGCTTACCTGAGCGGACGTTGCAAAATTCCGGTACCGACAGAACGTAAACAACCGACCGGCTGGCTGAAAATCCGTGGAGCAGCAGAAAACAATCTGAAACAGGTAAATGTAGATGTGCCGCTTGGCATTATGACTGCGGTGACGGGAGTCAGCGGCTCTGGCAAAAGTTCCCTGATCAATGAAGTTCTGTATAAGACGCTTGCGCGAGACCTCAACAGAGCTAGAGTGATTCCGGGGAAACATAAAGAAATTCAGGGACTGGATCAGCTGGATAAGGTAATCAGTATCGATCAGTCACCGATCGGACGTACACCGCGTTCCAATCCTGCAACCTATACAGGTGTGTTTGATCAGATCCGTGATCTGTTTGCATCTACAGCTGATGCCAAAGCACGTGGCTATAAGAAAGGACGTTTCAGTTTTAATGTCAAAGGCGGACGCTGCGAAGCCTGCAGTGGTGATGGTATCATCAAGATTGAGATGCATTTCCTTGCAGATGTTTATGTACCATGTGAAGTCTGCAAAGGCAAACGATATAACCGTGAGACACTGGAAGTAAAATACAAAGACAAGAGTATTTACGATGTTTTGAATATGACGGTGGAAGAGGCTCTTGCTTTCTTCGAGAACATTCCTTCCATTAAGAGAAAGATTCAGACACTCTATGATGTAGGACTTTCTTATATCCGTCTTGGACAGCCATCTACCGAACTTTCGGTGGAGAGCGCAGAGAATCAAGCTTGCGACTGAACTCAGCAAACGCAGTACCGGTCGTACCATTTATATTCTGGATGAGCCGACGACAGGACTTCACTTTGCGGATGTTCATAAGCTTGTTGAGATCCTGCAGCGCCTGACAGAGGGTGGCAATACAGTTGTAGTCATCGAGCATAATCTGGACGTGATCAAAACTGCAGATTATATCATAGATATGGGACCGGAAGGCGGTGAACGTGGAGGTACTGTTATTGCAACAGGTACACCGGAAGAAATTGCTGTCTGCCCGGATTCCTATACAGGCCAGTATGTGGCAAAATATTTAAAGTAAACGGCCGGTTATTGTGCGTGTTAATATCCGCAAGTGTTTTGTTATGAATAAGGGACTTTTCAATTGCTGAAAAGTTGTTTATAATAAGCGTGATTATATGTATAACGAAAGAATATCAGATTTTTACAGGAAGCATATGGAAGGGAGATCTTATGCCTGCAAATGATATAGGAATAGATCTGGGAACGACAAACAGTCTGGTATATTCTACGGGCAGAGGCCTTGTTTTGAGCGAACCATCTGTAGTAGTATATGATAAAGATACAGAGAAGATCAAAGCAATTGGTGAAGAAGCCCGGCAGATGGCTGGGCATGTTACTTCCAATATGGAAGTAATCTGTCCGATTCGTCAGGGAATGATCATAGATTTTGTCGTTATGGAAAAAATGTTGAAATATTTTATCGCCAAGGCGATGGGGCGGCGGGCGTTCCGCAAACCACGGATCAGCGTGTGTGTGCCGAGTGGTATCACGGAGATCGAACGTAAGGCAGTGGAAGAAGCAACTTATCAGGCAGGAGCGAGAGAAGTGTTTCTGGTTGAAGAACCAATCGCTGCTGCAATCGGTGCCGGTGTGGATATTACCAAGCCTTTTGGCAATCTGATCGTGGATATTGGTGGCGGCACAACGGATATTGCTGTTATTTCGATTGGCGGTGTTGTTGTGTCATCAACGATCAAGGTTGCGGGAGATGCGTTTGACCAGGCAATCATGAGTTATATACGAAAGACGCACAGCTTGTTTATCGGATCGGATACTGCAGAAGCAATCAAAAAGTAAAAAGTCGGCACAGCTATCGAAGAGGCGAATCCACAGGTGATGGAAGTAAAAGGACGAAATGTACTTACAGGACTTCCGAAAAAAGGTAAAACTGACTTCCGAAGAAATCCGTGAGGCACTGAAAGATGCGACAGGACAGATCGTAGAAGCAGTCCATGGAGTGCTGGAAAAGACACCGCCGGAACTGGCCGCTGATATTGTGGACAGAGGAATTGTCCTGGCGGGCGGAGGAGCACTGCTTCGGGGAATGGATGCACTGATCGAGCAGAGGACAGGGGCTAAATGACTCTGACTGTTCAGAATGCGATGCATGTGGTAGCTGTTGGAACCGGCAAATATGCAGAGATAATGAGCCGTATGGAATCTTAATAACTGCAGACAGGAGCCAGGAATATTTATGATAGATCATAGATATCCTGGTTTTGCTGTTATAAGGCTGAAAAACAGTAGCAATTTTGGGGCCGGAAGAAAGAGGAAGAAATGAGCGAGAGCATTACAGGATATATTGATCATATTATTTTTCGAAATGAAGATAATGGATATACGGTTATGGTATTAAAGGGGGTCAGCGAGGAAGATGAGCTGACCTGCGTTGGAAGTTTTCCGGTGGTCACACAGGGAGCATCTGTAGAACTGGAGGGGAATTTTACACAGCATCCGGTTTATGGAAAGCAGTTTCAGGCAGTGCGGCTGACTGAAAAAATGCCGGAAGATGCACTGGCTATGGAAAGATACCTCGGTTCGGGTGCGATAAAGGAATTGGCGCGGCGTTGGCGGGAAGGATCGTACGTCATTTGGAGATGATACGTTTCAGATAGTAGAAATGAGCCTG
>ENA-OPYX01001319-OPYX01001319.1-human-gut-metagenome-genome-assembly--contig:-NODE-1319-length-13395-cov-3.863883_pt1 | contig 13395 bp, 24 predicted proteins | sample MGYA00242639_ERZ504486 | MGnify/ENA primary metagenome ERZ504486 (study PRJEB26092, sample SAMD00036296) | human gut metagenome | host: Homo sapiens | study: EMG produced TPA metagenomics assembly of... | reverse complement strand
AAGTGATTGATTTGCCTGGATGAGAGTGAGAAGCCAAATAAATCTAAGACCGATATTTCTTTTTGAGTAAGCATAACAAAATCTCCTTTCTTTCATACTCGGGTACGGCAATACCCTGTAAACGAAAGATATAGGGGAGATGGATGGAAAAAATCAAGCATAAGCAGGAAAGGAGCAGTGATCAATGACGGAAAAGTACATTGAAGCTTTAAAGGATATCTCAATATTATGACTGGATCAAATTAAGAGAAGGCATAGATCGGGAATTTAAGCGAAAAATCGATGAGCCTAAGAAAAGTCTTAAACTCACCAATTCTGAAAATGTAAAAAAGATCATCCGTTCACAATTTGGAGGTAGATAGAGGAGTGAAGAAAATCATATTCGTATTACTTACGTGCCTAATCCTCTTAACAGGATGTGGTCAGAAAATAACAGAAGGAGAGATATACGAAAAAGAATTTCTTCCAGAAGAAACAATAACGATAATAGTGCCAATGATTCACACGAATGGGAAAACATCATATACAACATATGTGCCGGTAATAAATCATTATCCAGATAGATGGCGCATTTCTATTAAATCGATAGGAAAAAATGAAGACGGCAAATATGATATAGCGGATTACTATACGACGGAAGAAGTGTATAACAGCTGTAAAGTTGGAGATATGTTTTCCTACGATGAAAATAAGGACTATAAAGAGGAACCAGTTGAAAAAAGTAAGTAGCGCAACTGCAATATGTAGCAATCAATAAACACCATACATACCATACCACAGGGAGGTGGTACCCATGAAAGGGCAACCGATCATTGGCGAAACCCGGTTTATCATCAATGGTCAGCTGTATTCTCCGGAACAGATCGGAGAGCAGAGGGCTATGGAACTGATCAGACAAAGGGTTGATCAGGCGATGGAGGGAATCGGTTTTGAAAAGACATACAAGGAAAAGACCGCCTGAGGGCGGGGGAAGGAGGACAAGCTTATGGAAGCAAAAGAATTTGAAAAATTCTATTCGTTATGCGAAAGAACAGTCAGCCGGCAGAGACTTCTGGGAGCCGAGGATTCAGACATTGCGTATCTGCTGCATGGGATGATTGCAGCACATCCGGAAGAAGAATATTCACCGGAGCAGATAGGAAAACTCCGGGATCTGAGTATTAAGAAAGAAAGTCAGAAAGAAACGGAGAGAATCATGCCAGAAGAAGAGTTCCAGCTGTTTTTGAAAAAGACAAGAGATACTATGGTTGAGCAGTGCGGAAGAGAATGCGGACGAGACTCGAAACGCGTGTTTTTGAACGGCTGGGTAACTGCTCCGACAGAAGACGTATACACGTCAGAACAGCTGAGAAGAATCTTCGCCCTGGGGTATGAATAAAAATAAGTGCCGTTAGGGCTGCCACCCGTTCCGGCACTCAAACAAATAACCACTAATATTATACAGAAAGTTGAGGAGAAAAGCAAATGATTAAAATAGAAAGTAAAGGAAACATCGTAAAAGCGGAAATCATGGGAGACGAAGTCACTGTATTGTCAGAGCTGACTTACGCAGTAAAACATATTCATAGAGAAATCGAAAAAGTCAGAGGAAAAAAAGTGGCAGATAAAGAGATGGAATATGTATTTAAACTGGCGATTATGAGTGAAGAGGAACTTGACAAGGAAGATGAAGCGAAAAAACAGCTTTTGAAAGAAAGTATGTGGAAGTTTCTCGATGACTTACTTACTCCGGGAGGTGCTAAATGAGTACAGGAGATCTGATCGGAACAGCCGTAGCGACATATGAACTGTTCACTGCCACGGAAGTCTTGCCAGCATTATTCTGGCTGGCACTGGCTGCTGTATTCTTAGTCCGGTTTGACTGGTCGTTGGGCTGGCTGGGAGACATTGATGATTATCTGGGAGATGACGAAGATGAGTAAAGAAAGAATGGTTCAGGTAACCAAGGAAGAATATGAGAACTTGATCCGTGATCAGCACACGGTGGAGCTACTGACGGAATACATTCGGCAGGACCGGCAGTCAGATCCAATGATTTGCCTGCTTCTGGGAATCCAGAGACCGGAGAAACACCCAGAACAGACGGACCTGAAGAAAAACTGTCTGGAAGAACCAGAAGAAATGAAAGAACCCGCGAAAGACATGGGGGAGATCTGCAAGGAAATAATGGAAGCAGCAGGGAAAACGCCGAAAGAGGAACCTGTATCCCCCCCTGAAGAGCCCGAGAAGAAATCGGGCAGAAAGAAAATAGACCGTGGAAAAGTGATGGCACTGCATAACGCCGGATGGGCAAACAAGAAGATCGCAGATGAGATGGCATGCAGTGAATGGTCTGTATCTATGATTTTGAAAGAACTGTCAGAGGAGAAATAAAATGGGAAGATCAAGAGCAACAAAGCCAACGCGGAAGCAGAAGATCCTGATGAAGACTGCAAATATGATTCCGCAAAACTGGCAGGTATTGAAAGAGACCGCAGAGGAACTGGTCACGGTAAACCGCGGCTCCGGAAGAACCAGGAGGGTTAAAAAGTGAAAACACGTTATACGATCAAGAACCAGGGACGGGGAACCGGTTACCGGATGCCACTGATCAACGACGATTTAAGGATCCAGAGAACCCCGTATGGAGATTCCGCCTATGGGGAACTTCCGGATCTGATCGGAAAAATGGAAGAAATGATGCAACTTGAAAACTGGAAAACAATGCTTGACACGGTACCGGTGCAAGAATGGCCGGCCTACATAGAGAAAAGCCGATCAGCGGACAACTGATCGGCTTTTCTACCCCAAAAGGTAGTCATATATCACAGATATTATTCTACTCCATGGGGCACAAAATGTCAAGAAAATAGGGATGCTACGGCATCCCTCCAGACTTGATAAGCTTATTAAATTATCGACCAGGAGAAACAGAAAATGTACATGGAGAGCATCTGCCGGGCTGGTAAGACCAAGATTGTATGGAAGTACCATTGCTACCATGCAGGAAAGCCCGGTGAGAAGAGAAAGAAGAAAGCGAATAAAACCAAAGAGTCACAGCAGAAGGTCAATGACCGCCAGACAGAACGGAGATTGACCGGGATCCTGAACGAGAACTTCGATGGAAGCTCCTGGTATGTGACCTGGTCCTATCGAGAAGATCTGAGACCGGAGGACATCGAAGAGTTAAAGCTGCAGATCAGCCAGCTGCTCCGGGATCTTAGGAAACTCTATAAGAAAGAGGGACTGGTCCTCAAGTACGTGTGGACTGCAGAAGTGGGAAAGCGTGGAGCTGTCCATATTCACATGGTACTTTCTGGGATCGATGCCAGAAAGCTGAGAGGGATATGGAAATATGGCTATGTGACCATGAAACCGATGGATCCATCCGGACAGTACAGCAGACTGGCAAGCTATTTTCTGAAATACTTCCAGAAAACTCGTGAGACAGACCGACAGATCCAGAAACACGCATACAACCCGAGCCGGAACCTGTCACGCCCGGATCCACAAAAAGAGAAGATCTCAGCCGGAACCTTCCGGAGAAAAGTCAGGGAACCAAAAGGATGGTACATTGACAAGCAGGTAGCACCGGACAATGGCGGCATCCGGTACGGGATCACAGAAGATGGCTATGAGTACATCTACTACATCCTGGTGAAGGAGGATCCATGATACATATAGATATTTATCTGGAGAATACAGAGAAATATGTGAAAAAGAAACAGGGCTGGTACGGGTATGTCCTTACTTACCAGGGCAGGGAATTCCATATCGCAGACGGATATAGAAAAGTCGAGGATACCAGGAATGGAAGGGATGCCCGGATGTTCCTGGAAGCACTCGGACGATGTAAGCCAAATCCATATGATATTACGATCCATACGGATTCGACATATCTACAGGGAACTTGCAGCCGGCTGGAGAAATACCGGGAAAACGGCTGGAAAAAATCAGATGGTACTGACCTGAAATATAAGGAGCTGTGGCAGGAGATAGCAAAAAAAGCAGAAAAGAAAGAGATCACCTTCCGGATCAGGAAAACGCATGCGTATACAGAACGGATCCGGGCAGAGATAGAAAGAAGGAAAAAAGATGACAAACAAGGAACTGAGAGAATATCTGGAACGATTCAAGGATGAGGAAGAGGTCAGATTTGTGATCGCGGATCCAAAGAGCCGGAAGGCATACGGACCAGAAGAGGTATTTATGATTTTTGATGAGAATATAAGCAATCCATGCATTTGCATCGGCGTGGGACAGCCCACGAATCTGGATGAGAAAGCACAGGAAGTGGTAAGAAAAGACGAGATCGCCGCACAGCCGGAATTTGTGCGGTTGCGAAACAATGAGCAGAGAAAAGCATTTCTCAAGGATTACCGTAGCTGGCCAGTCTGATTCACAGTGCCACAGGCGGAAGAAACCTATTACCGGTATTGGCTGCCGGACGGATCAGCTATCGTCATGTGTGAATACAAGCAGTACAACGCATGGTGGACAAACAAATACATCGGAAAGGATCCGGAGACAACCTATGCGGCGGAATATCTTCTGGAACCGGGATACCATCATCTGCATGACTGCAGAACGAATGAGACGGCGCTGATCAGAAAACTCATGGAGGTACAGAAATGAACCTGAAGTATGCACTAAGAAGCGAGGATACGGAGCAGATCAACGTAATAGCCTGGGCAGAATGGAACCAAAAAACGTATCCGGAACTGAAATGGCTGTATCATGTCCCCAACCAGAAAGGGACGCGGTCAGGAGCAGAAACCGTGAAATTAAAGCAGATGGGTGTAAAGTCCGGTGTGTCTGACCTGTGTCTTCCGTACCCACGGGGCTGTTATTGTGGTCTGTATATTGAGATGAAATACGGGAACGGAAGACACCAGAAGTCCCAGAAAGAGTTCCTGAAGGATATGGCGGCAGCAGGACATTATGTCGCAACCTGCTACACTGCAGAAGATGCGGTAACAGTCCTGCGGGAATACTGCGGACTGGAACTGTACAGCCATATGGAAGAACCGAACAACAGCATCTGGAAAGAAAACAGCATTTCAGCAGTAGAGAAAGAGAGGAAAACCATATGACAGAAAACAGATATCAGGAAGCGGTAAAACGATTTTTTGAAGTCTACCGACCGATCGGAAGAAAATACAACCTGCACATGGCAGCAAAATTTGCAAAAGGTGAACTAGGAACCTTAAAGATTTATCAGGGAGAATACGAAGACCGAAAACTGATCGTAAAAGTATCGGAGAAGGAAGATCTCATGTGTTACGAAAGAGCCAGGGATGAACTGGAAAGCTGGGTCAAAAGACAGGAAAAGGAAAGCATGTGGAATAAAACAGCATAAAAGAGACCTTTAGCGGATTGGCGCTTAAAGATATATCACAAATATGGTCAGGGTGCCTGCTCATGGGCACCCGGGAAGGAGAAAAGTATGTTCCTGAAAAAAAACAGTATTGAAACGCTTAATGAAGGAAGCATATAAACACGGTCTGAGAGTAGCAGCAACCGAAGAAAGATATTATCTGTGCGGTGGTTACTGGGAAATGGACATCTTGAAGAAGCACATGCCAAAAGAGATCCTGGCAGCAGTCCTGGAACTGACCGGATGGATTCCGGAAACCGGAGAAAGCTATTGTGCCACAAAAGAGGGAAATCAGGTGGATATCAACCGAAAAGAGGTATCCGTAGATGCGGAAGAAGAGATTGCCGTGACAGATCTGACCATAGACAGAAACGGTATCTCACAAAGAATTTTGCAGGATGAATGTAAGGGAAATATCCTGCTGGCTCACGACAGATTGATTGATATTGTGGATAATACAGAAATTGAAAGTCCCAGAGGGGAATGCACTGCAGAAGGACCGCTTTACAGGGGAAATGACATCCTGTATGAAAATAATGTGATGCGCTGGCATGTATGCGCCAGAAAGGATGAACGGAAAGACAGCCTGTTAAAGGAACTGAGCAAAATAAATCTGATGGAGGAAGACGGAGCATATGAAATGGATCACAGATGAGTTCCCGCCGATTGCGGAAGGACTCAAGAATGTATCGATAGAAGTAGAAGCACACCTGGAGAGTGGAAAGATTATACCGGCAATCTATGCCAGATCAGATAAAAACTGGCATCTGGCAGAAGGCAAGTATCCACGGATCCAGGAGGCAGTAATTGGATGGAGGAGAAAGACATGTTAGAAATTGTAGACATCAGAGATGCAACAGAGGAAGAAATCAAGGAATATACTAGGAAACAGGAGAGTCCGGAGCGGCAGCAGGGGATTGCAAAAGATGTGGGTGAGGATATGGATTTAGGAAGAGCAAGAAGAATCATAAGAAACATCTATGACGAAGAGACAGAAGTAGCAGATAAGATAACAGCCATTCAGGAAGAATTGGATGCGGAAAGGCATACAGCGGTATCAAAAGAACATCTAATAGAAGTACTGAGATGGCTGATGGAAGAATATATCTGATATACATATTTTGTGGGGAGGTGATACCGTTGCAGGAGATGACGGAAAACGAAAAGAAAAAGGAATTCCTGAGAAGGTACCGGAAGGCGGTGAGAAGAGAACAGGAGATCCTGGAAGAGATACAAAGACTCCGGGCGGACAAAATGTTTCCAAGCGTGTGCAACGATGGGATGCCACGAGGCAGCAGTCAGACAGATCTGTCGGATTATATGGCAGAGATGATGCGGCGATCGAAGATTTGAAGAAAGAACGCCTGGAAAAGATAAAGATTTACCGGGAAATAGAAATGCGGATCCGCTGCATGAAAGACGAGGACGAGCAGGAAAGTACTGAGGATGAGGTACATTAAGGGGGACAAAATGGAAGTATAGCGGAAAAGTGAACTATAGCTACAGTGGAACGTTAAAACATGCATGGAAGAGCTTTGACAGACATTGAAATTGCGAAAGAGTAGATAGAAATAGACACTCCACCTGTGATATAGTGTAAATGGGTTTAGTAGATGAACAACAAATCACCTCCTTGATCCGGTTATCGAAGTGCTGAAAGATAACCGGATGGCTCAGACGGTCAGCCAGTCCAAGAACCGTCACCCACTTCGGAATATCTCCCCGATCGGGAGGGAGCGAGAGCCGTAAATGCGAGCCGCAGGTTCGAATCCTGATATTCCGACTGCCGATGATGACGGCAACAGCCCGCCTACCCGGACAGGCACAAGTAGCCCGGGAGCCTGCCAGAGCTGATCTGGCGTCCTTCAATACATTGGAAACACCCTGCAGATATGCCGGGTGTTTCTGCTTTAAGAGTGAATGTTGAAAAACAGGAGAAAATGATATAAAATAGCAAGAAATGTAGATGTATTGGAGGATATTTATGGAAAAGCAGAAACTACTGGAAATTATTGTTCCGATTGTTGCAAGTGGTGTATTGAGCGGTACCGTTTTAAACGGAATTGTGACGCATATACTATATAACAAGAAACTGAAAAAGGAGCAAAGAATAAAATTTGAGAATATGATTGGGGACAAGATTGTAGATGCATTATTGTACGTGAAAGAATTGACGAAAAAATCAAGTGTCATAGAAATATACGGTATTGATGAAAAATTAGAACAACATGAGTTCAGTGCATTTGATAGAAATGTCATATATCCAGAAATAATGAATAGTGATAAAGATTTACAAAATTTTCTGGAAATGATACGAAAATGCAGAGAAAATTATGAAGAGTATTTAGATTGTGCAATGGTGCTACAAATTGTTTATATAGATCGGTATATATGCGAGTTGATTAAGTACTATAAAGAACTGGATCAAGAAGAAATAGAAGGAATATTACCAGCACTTGGAACAATTCTTATTATAGATATTCAAAAATGGCAGAAAAACTGCGATAAAATGCTTATTCGTAGGCTGAATAAAGCAAAATGTAAAATGGAAGTTCAATTTGGAAGAAAATATAATTTCTTAAGAAAAAGAATTGTTGAAAAACAATGGGAGAAATCCCAACTATATGTACTGATAAACGGACCTCAAAAGAAAAAGGACGAGATAGCGTTATTTCTTGTACAAGGTTTACTTAAAGAAGCAATAGAAAAACAAGAAAATAGCTGATTCACAAGGCACCCTCCGGGGTGCTTTTTCTATACCAAAATTCAAAGAGACAGGAAGGTGAGGTGAGTGGCCAATTATGAAAACATAAAAGACAAAGGATTTGACAAACGAACCACGAACGAACTACGAGAAATATCTTCAAAAGGTGGAAAAAAGAGCGGTGAAACCAGACGCCGGAAAGCGAACTTCCGGAAGACCCTGAATAAGCTCCTGACAGCAGAGATCGATAACGAAGAATGGAAGCCAGTTTTGGAGGCTCTTGGAGTGGAATGTACACTGGAGACAGCTATGCTGGCAGCGCAGATCAAGGCAGCCATGAACGGAGACACCAAAGCAGCGTATTTTGTTGCGCAGTATGCCGGACAGAGCGGACAGACAAAAGCTGACGATGAGGAGCAGCGGATAAGAACCGATCGTGCGCGTAGAGCCAGGGATCAGGAAGTTGGGGATACGGATGATAAAAACGAAAATATCCGAAATTTCCTGAAAGCAATGAATCCGGATCCGGAGGAACTAAAGAATTTATTTGAGGAGGAAACAGATGCCAGCCAGGAAGAAGAGACCGGCGAAGTTTAATTTTGCGCCGTTTTCGGAGCAACAGAGACGGCTAATCCATTGGTGGCGTCCGGGGCTGAGAACAGCGGAAAGCAATTATGTAGTTGCAGATGGATCTATCCGTTCTGGAAAGACGATTGCCTGCATCATAGGATTCCTAACATGGTCACAGGAAATGTTCAGTGGACAGTCTTTTATTCTGGCAGGAAAAACCATGTCTGCCTTGAAAAGAAACGTAGTAAGACCGATGCAACAGATTCTGGAAGCATGGGGATGGCCTTACGAATATATCCGGTCAGGATCAGAAGCGCGATTAGAAATTGGCAGCAATACCTATTACCTGTACGGAGCAAATACGGAAGCATCCCAGGATGCCTTACAGGGATTAACGGCAGCAGGAGCCTACCTGGATGAGGCAGCCCTGTTTCCGAAAAGCTTCGTAGATCAGGCAGTCGGACGCTGCTCTGTGGATGGTTGGAAGTTCTGGATGAACTGCAATCCGGCAGGACCGCACCATTATATCAGGGAAGAATACCTGGATACGGAACTGATGAAAAAGAAAAAGGTTTATCACCTGCATTTCACCATGGACGATAACCTGTCGTTATCCCAGAAGAGAAAGGAAGCCTATAAGAATGCGTGGCCACATGGCAGCGTCTTCTATAAACGCTTTATCCTTGGAAAATGGGTGGCAGCAGATGGATTGATTTACCAGCAGTTTGCAGACCATACGGAACAGTACCTGATTGATCAGAAATGGTTAGAAGAACATGAGATTTTATATGCTGTGATAGGAGTCGATTTCGGAGGAACGAAGTCGGCTCATTCTTTTACTTTGACTGGATTTACCAGAGGATACCAGCAGGTTGTAGTGCTGGATGAGTACTACTGCAAGAAACGGATCAATCCGAAACAGCTGACCAGCGATTTTATTGATTTTGTCAGAAGAGCGAAAACACGGTTCCGGGTAATGGAAGCGTATTGTGACAGCGCAGAGCAGACACTGATCGCCGGACTGGAGACAGCCTGCATGAAAGAACATGTGGCAATAGATATCAGGAATGCGATAAAAGGACCAATCAATGACAGGATCGCATTCTATAACAGCCTGATTGCACAGAGCCGCTGGAAGATCATGAGCCACTGTACACATATCATAGCGGCATTCGAAGAAGCGGTCTATGACGAAAAGAAAAAGAATATGGATGTCCGGCTGGATGACGGGGAAATGAACGTGGACAGCCTGGACAGTACAGAATACAGCACCGAAAGCATACAGAATGAGATTCTATATCTGGCGGCATAAGGAGAGAACATGATAACGATTAAAGAATATCTGGAACAACTGGGACACCACACCGTTCCAGATGAAACTTTTTCCCATATCGATGAATGGCTGGAATGGTACCAGGGATATGTGAAACAATTTCATAGTTATTCGGTATACAACGGAATGAAACGGATTACACAAAAAAGAATGACGATGGGAATGGCGAAAAAGGTGGCGGAAGATTGGGCGAACCTGATCCTGAATGAAAAGGTAGCAATTAAAGCCGGAAAATACAGCGAACGTCTGCAGAAAATTCTCGACCGGAATAATTTCCGCGTGAGAGGAAATCAGTTGGTAGAACTGACTTACGCACTTGGAACCGGTGCTTTTGTGGAATATCTTGCAGACGGAGAAATTGTTGTGGATTACATCCGGGCAGATATGATCTATCCAATCTCATGGGATAACGGGGAGATTACGGAATGCGCATTTGGATCTTACCGGACGGATACCGGAAGGGAGAGCATCTATCTGCAGATTCATAGGCTGGGTAGTGAAGAGGGAGAAAATTCGGATGCATATTACATAGAAAATCATCTGATCGATGCCAAAACGGGAGAAAAACTGGAACTGGGAGATACGGAAGAGATCATTGATACGGAAGCAGAGTTTCCGCTGTTTCAGATCATTGTACCAAACATCCAGAACAATATTGAACTGGACAGCCCGATGGGAATATCGGTTTATGCAAACGCTCTTGATCAGTTAAAAGGCTGCGATTTGATTTATGATTCTTACCTGAATGAGTTTGTACTTGGAAAAAAACGGATCATCGTACCGCAGAGCGCAGTGAAGATAGAAATGAGCCAGAACGGTGACATGCGACCGATGTTTGATCCGAACGATACTGTTTATTACGCCATGCCAACGGATCGCGATGATGCGAATAAAATTACAGAGAACAATATGCAGATCAGAGCGCAGGAGCATGAACTGGGAATACAGAGAGCGCTGGATCTTCTTTCATTGAAAGTTGGAATGGGCACTGGGCGCTACCAGTTTGATGCAAGCGGCGGGGTAAAGACGGCAACAGAGGTTATCAGCGATAAGTCGGATTTATACCAGAATCTGAGAAAAAATGAGATCCCGGTAAAAGCAGCAGTGATTGCAATGGGAAAAGCCATTGCGTTTCTTGATGGGAAGGAAGAAGTAGAGGTAACAGTGGACTTTGATGATTCCATTATGGAAGACTCCAGTGCAACCATAGACAAAAACACAAAACTGGTAAATGCAGGTTTACGCTCAAAACTCACAGCGATCATGGAAATTGATAAGTGCAGTGAAGAGGAAGCCCAGAAAGAACTGGAACGGATCGCAAAAGAAGAACAGATCACCGGAGGAAACATCGATTGGATAGATTTGGAGGATAAGGATGAACAGGAACAGAAGGATGATCCATCCGAAGAGAAAGAAAATCCGGAAGAAACCGAGAAAAAAAAGCAGGATCCTGGAATTCCTGAAAAGGATAATTAAAAAAATGCTGGAACAGATAGAAAAAATGCTACTGGCAGAACCTCTGGAGCATGCTTATCAGGAACTGGAAGCCATGCTAATGAGAAATATCATCCGCCATGTGGTGAAATATGATCAGCTGATTGCTTCTGATGACTGGCTGTTACAGAAACTTGCTGAGATCGGGAAACTGAATCAGGAGAACATAAAACTGATTGCAGAGGCAGCCGGCAAGAACCAGACGATTTTACAGGAGATGCTTGATAAAGCAGTAGATACGGTTATGGATCGAATAGAACCGGGAATGGAAAAACTGGAAAAGGAAAAGATCATTCGGAAAGCAGTGATTCCGAAAAAGAGTAAAAACATCCAGGAAGCCATGAAAGCATTGTACGCACAGGCGAAAGATGCACTGAATCTGTGTAATACGCATATGCTCTATATGTCCCGGGAAGCCTATAAAACTCTTGTGGCGAGCGTTGCTGAGAAAGAACAGGAATACCGGCAACAGCAGAAATATCTGGATGTCCTGAATAAACATGCAGTCGCAGAAGCAACTGGATCGGAAGCACGGCAGCAGGCGATCCGGGAAGCAATCAGGGAATTTAACGAGAAAGGGATCCCCGGATTTATTGATAAAAGCGGGAGGAAATGGACACCGGAAGCCTATGTATCCATGACACTGCGGACAACTTCCGGAAATATGGGAACGGAAGCGATGTTTGCCCGGATGCAGGATCGTAATCTTTCTCTGTTTAAGATGAGCACTCATCCGGGATCCAGACCAAAATGTGCGAAAGATCAGGGAAAGATTTTTGACAGGAACAATGGAAGCGGTTATACCACGGATCTGAAGGGAAACCGCATTCGATACTATCCGTTGAATTCCTCATCGTATGGGGAACCGGATGGAATGTTTGGGATTAACTGTGGACACCACGGAACACCGTGGATTCCAGGTGTATCTTCAGAACGTTATTTTCCGACGGAGGACGAGAAGAAAAATGAAGAATTATATAAAAGATGCAGACCCAGAGAGCCTACGAGCGGCAGATTAGAAAGGATAAACGCCTTCTGATGATGTATAAAGAATCCAATGATGAAGCGGCATTTCAGGGAGCTTCAGAAGCGTTGAAGCGCCATGAAGCAAAACTGGATGATTTTGCTACTAAAGAGGATCTGACCAGGAGAAGAGACCGGGAAGAAGTTATAGGATTCGAAAAGAAGACGGCAGCCAACGCCAATGCGAAAGCACAGAAACATTATAAGGAGTGGGCAAAGTCTGTCGGGGCTGAGAGTGGACCCGAAACTCTTGCGGGATACTACAAAATGAAGTACAATGATGATAAGGAAAGTCGGTTATACAAAGGCTACCTGAAAGCTGTCAAAAATGGAAGTGTATCACCACTGGTAGGGTATGACGCTTATCAAGAAGGTGGCACAGCAGGCGGAAAAAGCACTGACAGGGAAAAAGACGGCGCAGGGGCAGGAAATCCAAGGAATTACGGTCCATCTTGCGGACAGAATCATAGGACAATATGAAGACTCCGAAGAACCACGTAAAGGAAAACGGAAAGGCGTAAAACTTGAAGATGTTGTGGAGGCTATCTGTAATGGAGAAGCAGGACCTGTCATCAAAAGAAAAGATGGACGGCTCGGACAGCTGTTTTATGGAAAAAACTGCCAGGTTTCCTATAATCCGGAGGAAAAGGTTGTTGTCCAGGTATCGCCAGGGGGAAAGAAGAAATGATCTTAACAGAGAGCATAAAAAATTTATAAAAAAACATCTGAAAGATGGAGAAAAACTGCTTCACAGGCAGGACACCTGGGAGATACTGGATGCATTGGATTATCTGATGCTGTATGAAGGGTTCGGATCAGATGATGAACCGACCGATGGGATTGGAAATTGAGCGAATCCGGGATGAAATTTATATGAATAATGAACAGTGAATACCACCAGCCAGAACGGTCGGT
>ENA-OPYX01001317-OPYX01001317.1-human-gut-metagenome-genome-assembly--contig:-NODE-1317-length-13404-cov-3.443323_pt1 | contig 13404 bp, 15 predicted proteins | sample MGYA00242639_ERZ504486 | MGnify/ENA primary metagenome ERZ504486 (study PRJEB26092, sample SAMD00036296) | human gut metagenome | host: Homo sapiens | study: EMG produced TPA metagenomics assembly of... | reverse complement strand
AGAAAAGGATTTAAAGGGAGAAGGAGCTATTACTACGGAACATGTGCAGAATAATACTACAGTTCGTGAAATGCTTGGTACCAGAGGAATTAAACCTGAGGAACTCCCACCATCAGAAGATATAAAGAAGTTGGAGCGTAAAGTAAAATCGCAGGAAAAAAAGATTGCGAAGGAATCTGGAGTACTTCCGAAGAAGATTGAAGAATAAATTTTATTTTTATTGAATTCGAGTGATTAAAATTTGGAACAGAGGGGATGAAAATGGAAAAGATTGAAACACTGGAAGCCGCGCTTAAGAGAATAGCAGAATTGGAAAGTGAAAACGAGAAACTTCGTGAAGAACTGGAGTAATCAAGGATTATAAAAGGCTGAAAGCAGATGAAAATAGTCGTTTTTCATAGGTCATTGTGCCGTTGGATATGTAGACGGTGAGATTCCTAAGGCTGCAAAAAGGAAAGAAAATAGAGTGTTTTGGGTGGATTGACAACTTCAATTTAGTAAGAGGTTTAATTCCATAAAATTGGTCTAAAGTAATTAATTATTGTCGAAGATACATATTTTGCAAGTGTCACTTTATTGGTACATATATGAATGTATCATTTAGATACAAGATAAGTAACAACAATCTTGTAAGGAAGAAAGGGCTTAATTGTTTAGATAGCAACAGAACAGTTAAGCAGATGGAGGTGGCAGATATGCATATATTAACATTGATTATAATATTTGTTATAGCTTCAATTGGAGCGGCCTGTAAGGGAGACTTTTCTGGAGTAGCAGCAATAGGTAAATTTGTAGGGGTAATTGCATTATTAATATGTGTGGGGTTACTATTTTGTTATCCGCTTTTAGCGATTATTGTAGGGGCAGTAGTGGCTACAGTTGTCATATGTAGCAGTTCAAAGTAACATAAAATGGTCACCCATATAGGGAGAATGGAGAGAAGATTATGAATAATGATTTTACAGCTGGGATTATAGGGGGCTTAGTATTGTTAGGAATACTATATGTTGGGTTGGTAGAAACACATCTTGAAAGCAGTAGCGAAAAAAAACAATCTCCATATAGCAGATATTCATATACACCAAATTATGGAACATCAAAGAGCAGTTCTTATTCAAGTAGAAATAGTACATCAGGAAAATCATCACGTACAACAAGTGCTACTAAGAATTTAGGAACCAAATCGACTTCTACAGGTAGCAAATCAACAAGTTCATCATCAAAGAAATCAAATTTTTCAAGCTCATCAAAGAGCAGTTCGAAAAAGAAGAATTATTATAATTCATATGATGATGGCTATGATTCAATTTATGATGATGGCGATTATGTTGATTACAGATATGACAGGGATTCAGACTATGCTGATGGTGTAGATGATGCAATGGATGAACTGGAATGGTAAATTTCTCTTAAATATTAGTTTGTTTATCTAAAATAATAGTGTATAATAATACATAGTTAATTGTTCGGAAGTGAGAGGATAAATATGGCTACGGAGAGAAAAGAAAAACTTATAAGGGTTTTGCAGATAATGCAGACAACAGATGAAAAAACGCCCTTGAATGCAACTCAGATAGTAAAAAGACTTGATACAGAATATGAACTTGAGGGAGTAGAGAGAAGAAGCATATACAGAGATATTGCTCTGCTTCAGGATTGTGGATATGACATTGTGCAGACAGAAGATAAAAGAAGTGGGTGGTATATGAATACTCATGCATTTGCAGATTGGCAGATAAAGATAATGATGGATGCAGTTCAGCAGGCGAGATGTGTTTCATTAAATGAGGCAACAAAGATTAGAGAAAACCTTCTTAATCTTACAAGTAAGAGAGGACGAAGCAGGCTTACACATATGATGCAGCAGCATCCTGGCAATGTAAATGTAAATGAGAATATCGGCATATATATAGAAACTATGCTTGAAGCCATATACCAGCACAGAAAGATTGAATTTCAGTATACAGAGATAAATGATTCGATGAAGAAGGTGCTGCGTCGGGAAGGCAAAAAGTACCTTCTTAATTTATATGCAATTTATTGGTCTGATAATAATTATTATCTCATTGGTGCACATGATAATCATGACAATCTGGTTAATTACAGACTTGATAGAATTGTCAATTTAACCATGTCTGATGAAAAGGCGATTGATGCAAAGGAAAAAGGTTGGAGTTAATCCGGAGATGATAATTCAGAATTATATAGAAAAGAGCGTGGATCATTTCCAGGGAGAACTAATAAGAGTAGAAGTTGAGTATGAACCAGGTCAGGCAGCAAATGCAATTCTTTATGATTTCGCTGGTGGAAATATAAGGGTAAGGAAACTTGAGAATGGACACTGCGTTGCCAGTTTTCAGAAGATGGACAGTGTAACACTTGTGGGATGGTTTATGCAGCATGCGGGGATGTATAAGGTTGTTGGACCAGAGCAGTTGAGGGATGAGGTAGCTATAAATTAAACAAGCTGTAAATTTATATGATGATTAATAGACAAAGGATGGTGTATATGATGATGAAACGATCAAGAAATGGCTGGATAAATTCTATTGGAGATTCTTCAGCCAGCAGTTTAAACGTTCTTGCCTGCCAGATGGACCTAAGGTAGGTAGTGTGGCGGTATCACCTCGTGGAGATCTACGAATGCCTAGTGATGCTAGTCCAACGGCTTGGTTGTAGAGAAATAAAAGCTATCTGGAAACGCGCTCTCGCTCGATTCGCACATAGCGGACACTTAATGAGCAGCGATGATTTTATGTTAACTGAGGAGTAAACGAATATGAACCAACAATCAAAAAAAAATTCTAACCATAGGATTGTCGCTTTAGCAGGAATCACAGTTTTTTGCTTTTTTTATTGGAATTTATGTCTGTGTATTTTCAAACTATTTGAAAAAGTATAACACAAGAAAAAAATTATTCGGTGCAACTTATATGACGATGAATAATGAATTCTATAAGATAGTTAATAACCAGATTCGGATGCAGGTTGAGAAGAATGGGGACCAGATGATCACATTAGATCCAGCACTTGATCAGAAGAAGCAGAATGAACAGATTAAACAGTTGGTCAAACGAAAAGTAGATGCGATTTTTCTAAATCCAGTAGACTGGAAAGCAGTAGAACCAGGACTTGTAGCAGCAAAGAAAGCGAAGATTCCTGTGATTGTTATCGACTCACAGGTTTACAGAAATGATCTCGTCGCAATGACGATCGTGTCAGACAACTACAAGGCAGGCGTTTTATGTGCCAAGGAAATGATGAAGCAAAAAGATCAGGCGAATATCATCTTGTTAACACATAATGCAGCAAAATCTGCGGTAGATCGTATCAATGGATTTTTAGATACGATCAAGAACAATAAAAACTATAAGATCCTTGCATCTGCAGATACCCAAGGACAGATTGAACGTGCACTTCCTAAGGTAGATAAGATTATCGAAGAATACCAGAACATAGATATTGTCATGGGATTAAATGACCCAGCGGCGATGGGAGCTTTGGCGGCTCTTGACAGCAAGGGTGCAAGAGAAGGGGTTCTTGTATACGGAATCGATGGATCGCCAGAAGGGAAAAAGCTGATCAAAGAAGGTATGATGACAGGAACAGCGGCACAGTCTCCAAAACAGATGGCAGACACAGCGGTCAATGCGGCATACCAGACTCTGCAAGGGGAGAAAGTAGCGAAGAAAAAGATCATCTCTGTTCAAATGATAACAAAAAAAATGTAGAGCAGATTGATATTAGCCGTTGGCAGTAAAGAGGGAATGATATGGATCGAAAAAATCAAAATTTATATTATATTAAGATTCTGATGGGAGTCATAAATTTCATCATTTTATTCCTTCCTTTCTGCAGTTTTTATTTTAACATTAAATAAGATCAATTGTGATTTTGGAGCAAGGAATTTCTTAGAGAATATCACATATCTCCCAAACGAACCAGTGACATCAACAGTGTTGATATTTATTGCTTTTTTCTTATTGTTAGGCATTATAGAAATTCGAAGAAAACAAAGAAAAAGGCAACAGGTATCTGTGATCTTATATGCAGCAGAGATTTTGTTATGTCTGATCATTATTAAATTTGTTTATGTAAATTATAATGGAATCATTCTTCTTGTCATTGCAGATATTGTAACGGATATCAAAGATAAACACACTAGGGGAATTTTCTTTGTCATCATGGGAATGATATATTTATTCTCAGACTACGATATCATATCAATGTTTATAGATATGATATCGTTCCAACAATTTTTGAGTGTATACCCGGCGAAAGTCAGTATGATGATCCAAGGAACAAGAAATATACTAGTTGCATTGAATGCGATCGCATTTATTGCATACATGATCATTTTGATGAGAAATCAGATGAAAGAGAATGCAAGGATTGGATTGTTAAACCTTCAGCTTCAGACAGCCAATATACGTTTAAAAGAAATGAATGAACAGCTGAAGGACTATTCAGAGATGACAGAGAAAATGGCGGAGACAAGGGAACGAAATCGAATTGCCAGAGAGATTCATGACACACTGGGGCATACGATGACTGGACTGTCTGCAGGAATTGACGCATGTATCGCGATGATCGATTTTTCTGTAGATGCAACGAAAGAACAGTTAAATAAAATATCACAGGTTGCAAGGCAAGGAATTAAAGATATTCGAAGATCGGTCAATAAATTAAGACCAGATGCCTTAGAGCATAGTGGATTGCAAGAAGCTTTAGAAAAGATGATCAATGAGACGATGCAGGTATCAGATGTTAAGATTAATTATGATTGTCAGGTAGAGGTCTTGAAATTCAATCAAGATGAAGAAGATATGATCTATCGTGTAGTACAGGAAAGTATTACAAATGCGATCAGGCATGGAAAAGCGAAGCAGATTGATGTAAACTTATGGAAGGAAGATAAGTGGCTCAATCTAGAGATCAAAGACAATGGAATCGGATGTGAAGAGATTCATACAGGATTTGGATTGATCCATATCGAAGAGAGGATCAAGATGTTAAAAGGAACTGTAGAATATGATGGAAGTAATGGATTTAAAGTCACAGCAAGAATACCGATCAGATGGGGTGAAAAACTATGATTAAAGTAATGATAGCAGATGATCAGGAACTGATCAGACAAAGTTTACAGATCGTACTTGAGATGAAAGAAGGAATCGAAGTTACTGCAACTGCCAAGGACGGAAGAGAAGTCATTCAGGAAGTCAGGAAAGACAAGCCAGATGTTATTTTAATGGATGTGCGTATGCCAGAAATGGATGGAGTGCAATGTACACAGATCATCAAAGAACAATATCCAGATGTCAAGATCATTATTTTGACAACGTTCGATGATGATGAGTATGTATACAATGCATTAAAACATGGAGCAAGTGGTTATCTGTTAAAAGGAATTTCTATGGATGAATTAGAAAAAGCGATCAATACAGTACATAGCGGCGGGGCCATGATCAATCCAGAAGTGGCAACAAAGGTGGTCGATTTCTTCTCTGAAATGGCACAAAGCAATTATGATACATCAATTCATGCACAGAATGTAGAAGAGATCACAGATGCAGAATGGGAGATCATTAAATTAGTCGGAAGAGGCATGTCAAATAAAGAAATCTCGACGGAACTAAGCCTTTCCGAAGGAACTGTACGAAATTATCTCAGCACGATCTTAAGTAAACTAGACCTAAGAGACAGAACCCAGCTTGCAATCTGGGAAGTACAGTCAGGTTCAGCCAAATACGGGAGAAGATAGATGAGACAGAAACTAGAAAAATGGTGGAAACGAATCATTGCTGTTGGATTGGTCATAAGTTTATTATCTGTTGGTTTTGTGATCTATCCCAAACAACAAAAAATTGTTTTAACCTTTGGAATGTTTGCAGGAAACAAGTGGGATGTTCCAGATGATAATTGCTATCAGATGATCGATCAGGTGATCAAAGAATTTGAAAAAGAATATCCGAATGTCACGATCAAATACGAAAGTGGTGTGATGAAAGATGATTATTCAGAATGGCTGTCACAAAAGGCACTAAAAGGAGATCTGCCAGATGTTTTTATGGTCTTGCCAGAAGATTTTAGCACATTTTCATCCGTAGGAATGTTAAAGAACTTAGACTCCTATACAAAGATTGATAAAGCGTTCAAAAAAAGCAACTATTATGAAGGAAGTTATGATGCTGGAACCTATAAGGGAACGCAATATGCTCTTCCATACGAAAGTGTACCAACTTTGATGCTAGTCAATAAGACACTACTAAAAAAAGAGCATATCAAAATGCCAGGGAATCACTGGACTTGGGATGATTTTTATAAGATCTGTCAAAAAGTAACCAAAGATACCGATGGAGATGGCCGTTTAGACCAATTTGGTGTATATAATTATAAATGGAATGATGCAACTCTGAGCAATGGCGGAAACATTGTTTAATCAAAGTGGAACAAAATGCAACTTGTCATCCGAACCAATTGAAAATGCAATCCTCTTTACAAAGAAGATTGAAAAAACTATCATCTTTTCGAAATCTGACATCTGATGATTTTGATTCTGGAATATTGCATTTCGTCCTATGACATTTTCAGAATTTAGAACGTATAAACCATATCCATGGAAGATCAATAAATACTTTGATTTCAAATGGGATTGTATCAGACTCCCTTCCGGACCAGATGGAGAGAATAAGACACAGGTAGATAATCTGCTGATGGGAATCAGCAATCAGACCAAGCAAGGAGATATGGCATGGCAGTTTTTAAAGAAATTATGTTATGAAACAAAGACACAGCAAAAGATCTTTCAGTATCGTCAGGGAATCTCACCATTAAAAGCTGTGACGAATTCAAAACAAGCACAGCAGGTATTAGAAAAAAGCATGGGTGAGAATATGACAGATAAAATGAAATTGTTAGATGAACTCATGAACAATGCCTTGCAGATTCCAAAATTCGAAGATACAATGAAGCCTACCAAAAGATTGACAGTGAGATGACAAGAATTCTTACAGATGAAGAAGAATTTAGATTCCAATATCTTGAAACTAAAACAAGAGATTGATAAGTTTTTAAATCAGTAACAATAAGAAAATCAAAACAAATAAAACACGAATATGACATTTGTCACATAAAAAAGGACATTTGTAAATTGAAAGTCATGACAATTTACAGATGTCCTTTTTTTACATGCTTGGTAGAATAAGTTTGTAAATAAGAGATAGGAATAAGAAAGGAGAAGAGGATGAAATACGTAGTATTAGTCAGCCACGGAACATTTGCACCAGGACTTCACAGTGTACTTAAGATGTTAGCTGGTGGAGAAAGAGAAGACGTGATCAGCGTCGGATTAGAGGACGGAATGAGTGCTGATGAATTCGCAGAGAAATTCAGCAATGCGATCAGCAAGATCACAGAAGACGATGAGATCATTCTTCTTGGTGACATTGTGGGTGGATCACCTCTTACAAATGCAATTGAACAGGTATCAAATAAAGGACTGATCGGTCAGACAGTGATCTTTGGTGGAATGAACCTGGCAATGGCATTGACAGCAACATTAATGAAAGACGGCGTAGACACAGACATGCTAAAAGACAGCTTGATCAATGAGGCAAAAGATGCAGTTAAAGAATTTGTTATGACATCAGCAAACGATGATGAAGAAGACGATATTTAAATTTTAAGGAGGAAAAAAATATGTCAGTTTCATTTTTAAGAATTGATGACCGTATGATCCATGGTCAGACAGTAACACGTTGGTCACTAGAGTATCCATGCGATGGGCTGGTCGCAGTGAACGACAAAGCAGCAACAACAGATGCACTTAAGATGGCATACAAGAGTGCCAGCACAAAGAAAACATTTGTTTGGACATATGAAGCATGGAAAAAGAAAAACCAGAAAGTATTAGACAGCAAAGACAATTACTTCCTGATCACAAAAGATCCAATCCAGATGAAGAAGATCTTAGTGGATGATGGATTTGTTCCAAGTGATGTAAAGAAAGTAATCGTAGGACCATGTAATGACAGACCGGGAGCTGTCAAACTTGGTAATAACCAATCTATTACACAGGAAGAAGCAGAAGCTTTAGAAGCGATCAGCAAAGCTGGTTATGAAATCGAATTCGCACTGATCAAAGAAGCGTCCATCGGAACATGGGACAAATTCAGAGGTCAGTTTGGATTTAACTAAAAAACCAATAGAGAGGAGAAACTATTATGACAATTAGTTGGTTACAAGCAATCATTTTAGGTATTTTTGCCTGCTTATCCAGTATGCCTGGTATGGGAGGTACAACCATTGGTAACTACACATTAGGAAGACCATTAGTTGCAGGTCTTGTCTGTGGTATCGTACTTGGAGATATTCAGGCAGGTGTTTTAGTCGGTGCGGCAATGCAGGTTGTATATATCGCATTGGTTACACCAGGAGGAACTGTATCAGCAGACGTTCGTGCCGTATCTTATATCGGTATTCCACTGGCAATGTTAGCATTAAATTCATACGGATTAGATCCTGCATCAGCAAAAGGTATCTCCATGGCAACATCATTTGGAGCAATGGTAGGAACAATCGGTACAGTATTATTCTATGGAACAGCAACGATCAACCTTGTATGGCAGCACATTGGATGGCAGGCCGTTGAAAAAGGTGAATTCAAGAGATTATACGTTGTAGATATGGTTCTTCCATGGATTTCTCATATCATCTGCAGCTTCTTACCAGCAGTTGTAATGTGTAAATTAGGAGTTCCAGTTGTAGAAGCGATCAAAACAACATTACCAATGGATGGAATTGCAATGAAAACACTGTTTACAGTAGGTAGCTTACTTCCTTGCGTAGGTATTGCGATCTTATTAAAACAGGTAGTAACAAAAGCAGTTGACTTTATACCATTCTTCTTCGGATTTACATTAGCAGCAAGTATGGGATTAAACCTTGTATCAGTAACAGTTGTAGCAGCAATGTTCGCAATTATTTACTACAACATTAAAATGGTAGGAATCAGAGCAAAAGAAGCAGCCTTAGCTTCTGGCGGTTCCTTTGACGATGATGACGAGGAGGATATTTAATTGGCAGAGAAAAAACTATCTAAAAAAGCGTTAAATAAATCATTCCGTAACTGGGCTTATGGAAACTTAACATGTTTCTCTCAGGAACATATGCAGACATTTGGTTATCTGTGTGCAATGCTTCCATTGGTAGAAGAGTTATATGATACAAAAGAAGAACAGAAAGAAGCAATGAATACATACACAGCTTTCTTTAATACAGAACCACAGGTTGGATCTATCATCGTAGGTATCACAGCTGGTCTTGAGGAAGCAAAAGCAAATGGAAATGAAGATATCGATGCAGAAGCGATCAATGGTATCCGTGCCGGTCTTATGGGACCTTTAGCAGGTATTGGTGATTCCTTAGTTGTAGGTACATTAATTCCTATCTTACTTGGTATCGCACTGGGATTATCAACAGGTGGATCTGTCGTAGGACCGATCTTCTATATCGTAGCATGGGAACTTGATCATGGCATTTGGAATGAAGTTCTTATACTTCAAAGGATATGAACTGGGTGGAAAAGCCGTAGATATCCTGGTTGGTGAGCAAGCAACCGCGATCCGTGAAGCAATCGTTATGTTAGGAACAATGGTTGTTGGATCTGTAGCAGCAACATGGGTATCAGTAAAAACATCATTCCATCTTGTAAACAGTGCAGGAAAAGAATTCTTAAATCTTCAGAATCAGTTAGACGGAGTATATCCAGGATTCTTAACAGCAGCTTTTGTAATCTTCTGTTGGTGGTTAATGTCAAAGAAAAAAGTATCTCCAGTTGTTACAATGTTGATCTTAGTAGTTGTAGCATTTATCGGAGTTATGATCGGATTCTTTAACCCAGGATTAAAATACTAAGAAAGGAAGTATATTATGACAACACAAACAAGAGCACAGCAGTTAAAAGAAATTGAATTTCAGACACAAATGCTCAATAACCTCAAAAAATGGATTCGCAATCTCATTATTCTATCTTCTATCGGAATCATACTTGCGTATTGGGGACTAGGTGTCCAAAGTAAAATGCCATTTACAGTATTTGGTGTAGCTGGAGTGATCATTACGATCATCAGTGTGATACTTTGTGTTGTCATAGGCCTTGGTATTAAACGAGGAAGAGCAAACGTAGACAAGATATTACAATTAGTGAAAGCCTAAGCATAGAACTATTGTTTTTTGATTGAAAAAGGACGATTATAGTTAGATCGTCCTTTTTTCTACAAAGAAAGAAGGAAAAATTATGAGAAAAGTAAGTCCAAGATTATTGGCACTAATGATGGCAGGAGCTGTTACAGTCACTTCCATTACACCAGTAACAGGATATCAAACGATTACTGTAAATGCTGCAACAGATAGTCAGGAGAAAGAGGCAGCGCAAGGATATCAAACGAATTTAACAGGTTTTGATTATAAAAAAGGCGATTGGAAAGAAACAAAAGATGGTCTGTACAGCAATGCAGTTGATAAAGGAGACTGTTTTGCATTCAGTAAAACAACAGCTAAGAATTTTGTATATTCTACAGACGTAACATTTAAGAGAAATCAAGGTGCAGCAACATTAATTTTCCGTTTTAATAATAATCTTGATAATAAAGAATGCTATGCGGTAAATATCGATGGAGGTTCGCATAAATGCAAGTTTTGGCGATGGCAGGAAAATAGTGATTATCAGTTGATTGATGAAAAAGAAGTAAAAGCAACGGATGATGAGAAATATACTTTAAAAGTAGTGGCTTACGATTCATGGATTTCTTATTATGTAAATGATACTTTGATAGCAAGTACAGGTGATTATACACTTCAAAAAGACGACAAAGGACAGAGTACTGTTTTGACAGAAGGTTCTCTTGGTCTATTAAATTGGAATGGTGAGATGACATTCCAAAATACCTATTATACAGAATTAAATGATCAAAACACACCAGAGTTAAAAAATATCTCGGTATCTTCCTCAACTGGAGATGTGGAGAAAGCAGCACAATTTACATCCACAGAACCAATTATGATTCAGTATGTAAAGAATAATGCAGAAACAGTAGACTTGAATATCGAAAAGAAAAATAAAAATGCAGATGTACAGGTTGAATATGATGGAAAAACATATAACGATGGAAAGAATATTCCAGTTAAAGTTGGTAAGAATTACATTACAGTAAAGAGCACAGTTCAGGGAGAAAATGGACAGACAGCAACTTTAACATATCGTGTAAATGTGCATCGCCGAGCAGCAGATAAAACTTATTATAATGAAGCATACAGAAATCAGTATCATTATTCTGTAAAGGACGGATGGGGAAATGATTTAAATGGATTGGTTAAGTATAAAGGAACATATCACATGTTCTATCAGTTCTATGATGATACAAAATGGGGACCAATGCATTGGGCACATGCAACAAGTAAAGATTTGATCCATTGGGAAGAACAGCCAATTGCATTATATCCAGATGCAAATGGAGCTATGTTTTCAGGATGTATTGTAGCGGATGAAAAGAATACATCAGGACTTTTTGGTGACGGCAATGAAGGTGGATTAGTTGCATTGATCACAGCAGATGGAAATGGACAACGTATTAAAGTTGCCTATAGTACAGATGAAGGAAAAACTTGGAAAAAAACAAATAAAATTGCAGCAGACTGGTCAAAAGATCCATTAAACAATAGAGATTTCCGAGATCCTAAAGTTTTTAGATGGGAAAATAAATGGTTCATGGTAATTGCAGGCGGACCACTTCGTATTTATTCATCAGACAATCTGACAGATTGGAAATGTGAATCTACATATGCAGATCTTCATACAGAATGCCCTGACCTTTATCCAATTGAAACAAAAGATGGTGTGAAATGGGTACTTTCCCGCGGTGGAAGATTTTATAAAGTCGGTGATTTTAAACAAGTTGATGGAAAATGGAAATTTGTTGCAGATGAAGCTTACAAAAACAGTGACGGTGTTATGAACTTTGGTAAGGATTCCTATGCAGCAATGACATATTATGTACAAGACTTCGGAACACAGGAAAATCCAACGATTCCAGAGATTATTGAAGGAAATTGGATGAATACATGGGATGATTATTGTAATAAAGTTGCAGATACTGTAGGACAGAATTTTAATGGAACTTATAATCTGAATCTTAAAGTAGGACTAAAACAGGAAAATGGAAAATATGTTTTAACACAGACACCAATTAGTGAATATGAGAGTTTAAGAGATGCAGAAAATAAGATTTCTTATAAAGATGTTACAATTTCAGAAGATAATGATCTCTTAAAGGATTTTGCAAAGGATACATATGAGATTGTTGCTAAATTTAAACCATCAGAGAAAACAAAGAAAGTTGGGTTCAGACTAAGAAAGAATCAAAATGATACAGAATATACCGATGTAATTTATGATTTAGAAAATGAGAAACTATCTATCGATAGAAGTAAATCAGGAAAGATTATCAGTCAGGAATTCAAAAAAATAAATGAGCAGTCTAATGTGAAAAAGAATGAAGATGGTTCTGTAGAATTACATATTTATGTAGACAAAGCCAGTGTCGAAGTATTTAGCAGTAATAATACAGCAGCAGGAGCGAACCAGATATTCCCAACACCAACAAGTTTAGGAGCATCTGTTCTAGTAGAAGGTGATCCTGTAAAAGCAGATATTGATATTTATCCAATGAAGTCAATTTGGACAGATAAGGAAGAATTGACAGATGTGGAATCTGTTGGATCTATGCAGAATGAGAACCAGATATTATATGCTGGTGATAGTGTAGAATTAAGTGCATATGTATTTCCAATTTCTATGGATCAGACGATAACATGGGATGTTACAGAAGGAAAAGATGTTGTAAGTATCAAAGAGTCAGATGGAAAAGCAGTTGTAACAGCATTAAAATCAGGAAAAGCAACAGTTACTGCATCGAGTAAATCAGATCCATCAAAGAAAAAGATATTTACAATTAATGTAAAAGAAAATAACTTCAAAACAAACATTAAGAAATTTGTAAATGTAAGTGGTAATTGGACGATTGATGGAGAAGTGTTATCAGATTCCAACCAGTCTGCAAATGATTTTTATATGTCTGAAGATGCGGTAGTTAATGAAAAATCAACAATAGAAGCGGATATGTCCTTTGAAAAAGGATTAGTTAACTTAATTTTTGCATCAAAATCAACGGATCCAAATGGAGCATATTGTCTTCAGTTTGTTCCAGGTAGTAACAGAGTGCGCTTGTTCAGAATGTATAAAGATGGTGATATTGCAGTAGGAGAGATGTCTTCTAGCATTAGTGATGGATTATATCATCATGTGAAGATTGAAAAAGAAGCAAATGCAGTGAAAGTATATGTAGA
>ENA-OPYX01001316-OPYX01001316.1-human-gut-metagenome-genome-assembly--contig:-NODE-1316-length-13412-cov-3.526308_pt1 | contig 13412 bp, 11 predicted proteins | sample MGYA00242639_ERZ504486 | MGnify/ENA primary metagenome ERZ504486 (study PRJEB26092, sample SAMD00036296) | human gut metagenome | host: Homo sapiens | study: EMG produced TPA metagenomics assembly of... | reverse complement strand
ATAAAAAAGAACAGGAAAAAAAGGCAAAAGAAGCCGAAATTACCCGGCTGAATAACGGAATCCGGTTAGAGTGCAAACAGGAGATCGAAAAACAGATTGCCGAAAAATACAATGGATTTTCCGTTCCACAAAATACGGTATCTGAAATTGTAGAAAAATACGGCATAGACTGTGTACAATTTGTTTTGGCCAATACCATTGTGCAGGCATGGAAGGAAGGTCGGTTTTCTCTAAGAAACAAAGAATGGGCGAGTTCCGTCCTTACAGAAGGAGAATGGAGCAATACACTGATCTTAAACACCCACCCAACTATTTTGGATGGATTTACAAACCAAGTCAGAAACCTGCAGCATGAAAAAGAACAGGTAGTACAGGAACAGCTTACACTGGATGGCCATCTCTGCATTCTGATTGACCAGTGGGAATCTGGAAACGTTAAATATCTGATCGGAAATTGTGTTGATGATCCGGACTTTTATTATGTTCAGTGTGAAAATCGAGTCTTTGAATTTGACCATAAGCCAGATAAAGTTGAAGTAGAGGACTATTATATCGACATTCTTGCTGAAGAAGACATTGATCGACATGAAGCGGAAGTTGGTGCCAAACTTGATGGGGAAGAACTGCAACGGTTATCCTGGCAGGTGGTACATGAGGCAGATGATGCGTTTGGAAATCCAACAAAATGGAGCGCAAGGCTTTTTTCGGATGTCTTTTTGTGGATCAACAAAGGAAATGCCGTATATTCCATTTATGATGCAGAAGGTTATCCGCCATTGGAAACTTTTGAATCTTTGGAAGATGCCATGGCATGGGCCGATGAACTTGCTGCAGATGGAAGAGACATTGAAAATTCTATTCCAGACGAAACGACGCCAGATACCGAAGAAAAACAAGAAGAAAGTAAAGCTGCACCGGATAAAAGTGCAGCTTCCAATTTTCAGATCAGTGATGACCATTTGGGGGAAGGATCTCCAAAAGAGAAATTCAGAAGGAATCTTGCTGCCATTGTGCTGCTTAACCGGATCGAATCGGAAAACAGATACGCTACAGCAGAAGAACAGCAGGTTCTCAGTCAATATATTGGATGGGGTGGACTGGCGGATGCCTTTGACGAAAGCAAACCAAACTGGTCTGAAGAATATCAGCAATTAAAGGCTGCATTATCGCCGGATGAATACCGTATGGCCAGGGAAAGCACTTTAAACGCACATTATACCAGTCCAGTGATTATCCGGCAAATTTACAGTGCTTTGGAACGAATGGGTTTTTCCAAAGGAAACGTTCTGGAACCGGCAATGGGAGTTGGAAACTTTTTGGGCATGATGCCGGACTCCATGAAAGAAAGCAACTTATATGGAGTTGAACTGGACAGTATTTCCGGACGGATTGCCAAACAGCTGTATCCACATGCCAACATACAGATATGTGGTTTTGAAAAAACTACATATCCAGATAACTTTTTTGATCTTGCCATTGGAAATGTTCCGTTTGGACAATACAAGGTGGTAGATAAGAAATACGATCGGAACAAATTCCTGATCCATGATTACTTCTTTGCAAAAACACTGGATAAAGTACGTCCCGGTGGTATTGTTGCCTTTATCACAAGCAAAGGAACACTGGACAAGTCCAATCCGGAAGTGCGGAAATACCTGGCACAACGGGCCGAGTTACTTGGTGCTGTCAGGCTTCCAAATAAAGCCTTTAAATCGAATGCAGGAACAGAAGTAACATCCGATATTTTGTTTTTGAAAAAACGGGATCATATGATTGTTTCTGATCCGGATTGGGTCTATCTTGGAAAAGATGGATCAGACATTACCATGAACAATTATTTTGTTGAACATCCAGAACAAATTGTTGGAAAAATGGAAATGGTATCCGGTCCTTATGGAATGGAAAGTACCTGCACAGCAGATGATTCGCAACCGTTTGAAGAACAATTACAGGAGTCTCTGCAAAATATCAATGGAGAATTTGATGCGATTGATCCGGAAGAGATTCTTACGGAGGACTTAGAAGAGCTACTTTCTGCAGATCCGAACGTCAAAAATTATAGCTTTACGGTTGTTGGAAAGGAAATTTATTACCGGGAAAATTCTGTTATGCGTCCTGTTGACGTTTCGGCCACAGCAAAAGAGCGGATCAAGGGAATGATCGGCATCCGGGATTGTACTCGTGCGTTAATTAATTTGCAGCTGAATGAGTATTCCGATGCAGACATTAAACAAAAGCAGGAAGAACTGAGTGCGTTGTATGATGGATATACAGCAAAATTCGGTATACTGAATTCGCGTGCAAACAGAATCGCATTTGATCAGGATTCCAGTTATTCTCTGATTTGCTCATTAGAAAACCTTGATGAAGAAGGAAATTTCAAGGAAAAGGCTGCTATATTCCAAAAGCGTACAATTAAGCAGGAGAAAGTTGTTACAAGCGTTGACACAGCCAGTGAAGCATTGACCGTATCTCTTTCAGAAAAGGCTGTTGTTGATCTTCCGTATATGAGTGAACTTTCCGGAAAAGATTACCAAAGAAATTGTGGAAGAACTTCGCGGTGTCATATTTGAAGACCCAATCACCGGAAAATGGGAGACTGCAGATGAATATTTTAAGCGGTAATGTCCGGGAAAAACTCAAAATTGCAACATCTTACGCAGAAACAAAACCTGAGTTTAGCATTAATGTGCAGGCACTTAAACAGATACAGCCCCAAAATTCTCGATGCCTCAGAGATAGAGATCAGGATTTGGTGCCACATGGATTGATCCGAAGTATATAGATGACTTCATGGGGGAAGTCTTTCAAACACCACATTATCTATTAGATCCTGGTGCTGTAAAAACAAGTTTTTCGAATATAACAAGTACATGGAACATTGCCGGAAAAATGCTGAAACTCCCCGCTCTTTTGCAAATACCACATTTGGAACCACAAGAGTAACTGCGTATAAGTTGCTGGAAGATACCTTAAATTTGAAAGACATAAAAATTTATGATACCTTTGATGAAAGGAGGGTACTGAATAAGGAAGAAAACGACTATTGCAAGTCAAAAGCAGGAAAACATAAAAGAAGCGTTTAAAGACTGGATATTCCGTGATCCGGAACGAAGACAGAAGATTGTAGAAACGTATAACGAACTATTCAATTCTGTTCGTCCACGGGAATATGAAGGCTCTCATTTGACATTTCCTGGCATGACGCCAGATATTGAATTAAAGCCGCACCAGAAAAATGCAATAGCCCATATTTTATACGGCAACAATACATTACTTGCCCAGTGTGTTGGTGCTGGAAAGACATTTGAAATGATTGCTGCAGCGATGGAGAGCAAAAGACTCGGTTTATGCCAGAAATCATTATTTGTTGTCCCAAATCACCTCGTAGAACAATGGGCTTCTGATTTCCTACGGTTATATCCGGGGGCAAACATCCTTGCGGCCCGGAAAAAAAGATTTTGAACCGGCAAACCGGCAAAAATTCTGTTCCAGAATTGCTACCGGAGATTATGATGCAGTTATTATCGGACATAGCCAGTTTGAAAAAATACCTCTTTCCGATGAACGACAAAAAAATACAATCATACAGCAGATTGATGAGATCGAAAAAGGACTTCGTAAAATAAAAGCAGAGAATGACGAACGTTTTACCATTAAACAGATGGAAAAGACCAAAAAGAGTCTGGAAACGCGTCTTGCCAAGCTTTATGACCAAACCAGAAAAGATCAAGTTGTAAATTTTGAAGAACTCGGTATAGACAGGCTGTTTGTGGATGAAAGCCATAACTATAAGAATCTGTTTTTGTATACCAAAATGCGCAATGTGGCAGGTATCCCGCAGACAGAAGCCCAGAAGTCCTCAGACATGTTTGCAAAATGCCAATATATGGATGAACTAACCGGCGGCAAAGGTATCACCTTTGCTACCGGAACGCCGATTTCCAACAGTATGACAGAGCTGTATACAAATATGCGTTATCTGCAGTACGGCACACTGAAAAGATTGGGAATGACACAATTTGATTCCTGGGCAGCATCATTTGGTGAAACACAAACAGCGATTGAGTTAGCTCCAGAGGGGGTTGGTTACCGTACAAAAAGAAGGTTTTCTCGCTTTTTCAATCTTCCTGAGCTAATTTCAGTATTCAAAGAAGCGGCCGACATTAAAACTGCAGATATGCTGAATCTTCCTGTTCCGGAGGCTCAATACGAAAATGTAGTTCTGAAACCAAGCGAATACCAGAAAGAAATGGTTGCATCGCTTGCTAATCGCGCTGAAGCAGTCAGAAACCAGCTTGTGTCACCTTATCAAGACAACATGTTGAGGATAACAAACGACGGCCGGAAACTTGCTCTCGATCAGCGTCTGATAAACGAAATGCTACCTGCGAATGAAAATTCAAAAGTTGCAGTGTGTGCCGAAAAATCTTATCATATCTGGGAAGAAACCACTTCAGAAAGATCTACACAGCTTATTTTTTGTGATTTATCTACGCCAAGGAAAAATAGGGATGAATCTTTTAGCGTATATGATGAGTTAAAGTCTCTCCTTATGAAAAAGGGTGTGCCGGAAGATGAGATTGCATTTATTCATGACGCCAATACAGATCAGAAAAAAGCTGAATTATTTGCTAAAGTCCGTAGCGGACAGGTTCGTTTTCTGATCGGATCTACTTCTAAAATGGGTGCTGGAACAAACGTGCAGGATCGTTTGATTGCGTTGCACCATCTTGATGTACCGTGGCGTCCATCCGACATTGAACAGCAGGAAGGACGTATTTTAAGGCAGGGAAACCGGAACCGCAAGGTAAAAATATTCCGTTATGTTACAGAAGGAACATTTGATGCTTATTCCTGGCAGCTGATCGAAAACAAGCAAAAATTCATCAGCCAGATCATGACAAGCAAATCGCCGGTCCGTAGCTGTGAAGATGTAGACGAATCCGCTCTATCCTATGCGGAAGTAAAGGCTCTTGCAACCGGAAATCCATATATCAAAGAAAAAATGGATCTTGACATTCAGGTATCACGTTTAAGACTGTTAAAAGCAAACTATACAAGTCAAAAATACCGGATGGAAGATAATATTGTTCAGCATTATCCACGCCAAATCGTTATGGTGAAAGAACTAATCGAAAAACTTGAACAGGATATAGCTCTCTATGAACAAAATGCTGCCACAAGCAAAGATAAGTTCCATATGCAGGTTGGATCAGGTGTGTATGACACAAGAAAGGATGCAGGAAACGCTATCATAAAATTTTTTCAAACTGATGCGGATGGAACTGCCAAAATCGGAACATATCTCGGATTTTCAATGAATATAGCATTCGATTCCTTTAATAGAAAATTCGTTTTGAGACTTAAGGGAGCTATGAACCACCCTGTTGAGATTGGTCCTGATCCAGTTGGAAATATTATTCGATTGAACAATGTTTTGAAAACCATGCCGGATAAGCTTGCCGAAGCCAAAGACAGACTTGAAACCTTAACTAATCAATTAGAATCAGCGAAAATAGAAGTAACGAAACCATTCCAACAGGAAGAAGAACTCGCTGAAAAGCTAAAGCGACTGGCAGAACTGAATGCGCTCCTGAACATGGATGAGAAAGGAACAGATGCTCTTATACTGGAAGATGATGAACAACCTGCAATAGTAAACTCCGACATGGCAGTTACGCCAATCACATCCGTGAAAACAAAACCAATGCTAAAGAAAAAAAGTGGTTGGACTATGCTTATAAGAAAATGGGGAGGATTTCAATGGAAATAACAGAAATAGAATGCAAAATCCTACGGATAAAAGCCGGAGCTATTTTAATTCTTGGGATGCAGCTAGGAAGTGAGCTGCAGCTTGATACGGAAGAAAAACGAGAGGATGTTCTGATGCAACTGGTGGCTATGCAGCGGCTTGTCGAAAAAGCCGAATATTCCCCAGATCTTGCATTTGAATATTTCGGTTATTCGGAACAAAAACGGCAGCTTTACAAGAAGGTTGTTGACTACATGATTGATGTTTCGAAATAAAAAAGGTGTTAAAAAGAAAAAAAGGTCGCTAAGGGAAATTTCATCTTTCTCTTACGACATTTTTTGTTGGAGGCATTTATGAGTAAAAGAAAATTTTCAAAAAAAGAGGTTGCCATAAGCATAGCGGCGGCCGCTCTTGCAATAGCAACGGTTGGAGGCGCGGTCGCTATCCATAAAGATTCCAGCAACTCAAATACTGGACATTCTATTACCGTGGAGCAATCAGACTACAGTAAAAAAAAGGAAGAGGCAATCCAGCAGATTCAGGATGCCGTAAAAGACTTATCGGATGACCAGCAATCCGAAATTGACTCTTATATCAAACAGAATATTGAAAACATCCAAAAAGCTGAGTCTGAACGTACCATAGAAAGCACGCTGCAGGAAACACTCGATTACATAGACCAAAGAAGTTTGAGTGAAAAAGAAGAGCAACGAAAAGAAACACAGACAACGGAAACATCTTCTTCCAGTGAAAGGGAGGTTACTTCTTCCTCTGTATCAGAAGAAGATAAATACCATATCCTTGGGGAAGATTATATTTATGAAAATAACGACTATCTTCCAGTTATCAATCAAAGTAACTGGATCTATATGTCTGATGAAGAGAAAGACGATTGGCTGAAGAAATGCACACCGGTAAAAGAAGATTCCGCCCACTCTATCACAGCCATATGTACAGACGCTTATGGTTACAATAAAAGCTGGTTTCTTCCCTGCAGACTGCATAAATGGATCACGGAAAACAATATCACAGCAACGGAAGGTGAATATCTGGCCTATGGAACCTATAAACCAAGTAAGGAAACATTCTATCTCGTACTGAATGACAGTAACCGAACCGTAACTCTGGTTACATACAACAAAAATTCCCAGGACTTTTCCTTTGAATTTGCCGGCATGACAGAGAGTGAGGTACTGGAAATGAAGAAAATGGATGCAAATACATCAGACACCACAGGGCACCAGGAAGATTCCAATAATACTTCTGATGCCGGTGATGCACCACTTTCTGAATCTGCCTTAAATGAAATGGAGAAAAATGCAGAACAAAATCAATAAAATCAAACATACCGGCGTATATGTTCTGGTTGTAGATGATTACTTATACAAAACCGGAGACATATTTGGCGAGTGGGTTTTTCTTCCCATGGATTCACCGGCAATCTCAAAATATGATGATACTTACGTTATTATTAAGTATGATTTAAGTGACATTACAAATCAGACACAGAAAAACTGGATTCAAAAGCAAATCGAGCAAAATAAACATAATATTTCGCGCCTCAATAACATCTTAATAGCGTATATGGAGAACGAAACCTGGAATTCATAGTCTCCAAGGAAAACTGATACTTATAAATTTTCCGAAAAAGGTAGCCTAATTTTGAGGCTGCCATTTTTTGAACCACAAATCAAAAAAAGGAAGAATTAAAAACATGAAAATACAACGAGATGGGAAAGAATATACCTTGACGGCCGAAGAAGTTATGGAAGCCCACGAAGAATTTGTTACCAGTTTTATGGTTGCCGAATTGGAAAATTCATATGATGTACCACATAAATATTCGAAAGATCTCGCAAAAGAGGCATATGATATGTATGCTGACAGCAGTAATTATTCCGAATATGATTGCATCGAACGTGTTGCAAAGGACTATCAGGATTGCTGTAAAGAACCTACTGTTACAATAACTTGGTCAGAGTGTAACGATTTTGAAGATGGCGAGGTTATTCCGCTCGCAGAAGCAAATAAAAGGTTTGAATTAATTGATGCCGATATTCGAGAACAATATGGCGGCCACTATTATGAAAAGACAAAATTCCTGTTGAATTATAATATGGGGAAAGAAAATTTTTCCTATGAAGGCCGCCAGGATTTCGGTGATTATGAGGGTTCCTTGATCGATCACCTTCATAATATGGCACTTATGTATGCATATGATTCTGAGTATTATGATTCGGTGGCATCCAGTAATACACCGGAACTTGCAGAGAAAATCCGTACCAATGGACTGTTTCTTTTAAATAAGCTGGTGCCGTATTTGAGAGCACATGAAGAAATTTCCGATAAATCAGTAACAGTGCATGTTCTGTTTGACAAGCCATCTGTAGAGATAGAATCATGGAAGGAAAAATACTTGATAGATTTCGATAACTATGTATCCGACTGCAGATACTGCCTTAATTCTGGTTTGAATTTACCCGATGAACCGATGTTAAAAGATTACGATCCAGCTTTAATTGCAGAAAGGCAAAAAATAGAGGAAGAACTTAAGCAGGAAGCTGCTGCTGCGGGAATGACGGTAGAGGAATATGCTGCAAATGATTTTATTTCTCCAAAGCAGCAAACAACGAATAAGAAAGCCACAAAAAAACAGCCAACCCTTTAACCTATGTTCAGCAATCTATCCCCGGCTTCTTGCATATACCTAATTTTCTGTTATTATAAAAGTGAGAAAAAATGAAAGAGGCGAAAGAAATATGAAATTTGATATTAATGCATTAATTCAAAAACAAAAAAGACCAATCAAAGATAAAAAACAGCTTTCTGCTGAACTGAAAAAAACTATTGAGCAAGAAGAAGATCCTCGGATTCAAAAACATAAAATTAATGCCTTGAAAAAGGGTTATACTCCAGAAGAAGCGGAGAAAATTGCTAGTATTTGCCGATCATACTATAAGTCTATTGACAAAATGCAAGCGGAACTTTCTGAGAAATCCATGAAAATTCACGAGATTTTTAACGAGCAATCTGTAAAGAAAGGATCATGGCAGCAAAAATACTTGACAGATTTTGATAAATATGTATCCAAATGTAGATACTGCCTTAATTCTGGTTTAGATTTGCCTGATGAGCCGCTATTTACAGATTATGTTCCGGATTTAATTCCTGTAGAGGAAGAACTTAATCAGGAATCTGCTGCCGCAGGAATGACGTTAGAAGAATATATCAAAAAAGAATATCTTTTCAAATAATATTTTCAAAAGGCAAAAAACAGTAAACAAGCATACAAAATGTTCCCAAAAACGCCCAATCATTTAAGACTGCTAAGCAGTCTTTTTTATTACAAAAAAGGAGAAAGAAACTATGGATATAGATACATTAATTGAGCGACAAGAAGTACTGGTTGAAAATCAAAAACAGCTTTTATCTGCGATGGTGTCTACACTTGACCTAATGAAAGCAGAAAAATTACGTCAAGAAATAGATCAGGAAATAGCATTTGATGAACCAAATAAGACTGTTGAGCAAGAAGAAGATCCTCGGGTCCAAAAGCATAAAATTATTGCCTTGAAAAATGGTTATACCCCGGAAGACGTGGAAGAAGTTGCGAGTATTTACCGATCATACTATGAATCTCTTGATGAAATCGAGGCAGATCTCGCTGCAGAAGGTAAGCCAAGTAATGGATCTGACTATGAATTACGAGCTGAAAATGTACGTGCGCTTCGCGATCAGGACTTATCATATATTGACCACAAATATGAAGAGCAGCGCAAACAGAAGTCACGTCCTACGCAGCATCCACTGAAACGTCCCAAAAAAACGATGAGTAAAATTTGACTTGTAGAAAAGAGGAAACCATATGTCAGAGTCACTGGGCCCCCGGAAAAAGGATTGGGATTTTTCATCCACATTAAAAACTCTTCTGGATCGTCATACTCTCGAACTTTCCAACGAAGAATTAGAGGAAATCAATCTATACCTTTTAAATCAAAGAGAACACGCGATCACTTTATACTCTCAGCAATTATATGGAATGAAACGTACAGCCAATCGTTTATCCAACACTTCAACATCCTTTCAGGATCAGTTACAACACATGAACTAAAAAGAAAGAAGGGTTCTTATGTCACAAGAAATTGAAAATAATTTTGAAGAACGAAAGAAAGACTGGGACTTGACCGGGCTTTTGGACGATGTTATTCGAAGGTACATATATCAACTGACTAATGATGAGCTTAATGAAATCAACTTGGAAAAAGCTTCTGGAATGCCAGATGAAGAGATTAAAAATGGAATCAAACTCCCTTTGGCTACTATGCAGCAACGCCGTGAAACATGGGGTTCTCAAAGTAAATTAGATGTACAAGAGACCTATGATTTTTATATTGCAAAGTACAGTAGAAAAGTTGTCCGTCGGAGTACAAAATCCCATTATCAGACGCAGATAGCTTTTTGATTCACCAAGAATCCGGTGTTCTAATTATGAACTTCATTTATTTGATGAATGGTACGCCGCAGGAGTATAATGCATTCCTTGATCTTTCTAAAGTTAAAGTGGCCGACACGTTAATGGATTGGCGTTACGCACAGCACTCCACCTGCTTTATCGGATTACCTTGAGCGGCATCAACAATTAAACGATACAGAACTTGGAGCCAAACGATTGCAGAAGTTAAATTGTGATTCAAAAAATGTATCTTATGCAAATGCTCTACTTTCCTATGTAAGAGAAGCAAGGGAATGTTTAAATTCTGGAAAACAACTTCCACAGCGGCCAACCAGAAGTTCTATTACTCTTGAAAAGCCAAACGAAGAAGTTGCAGTTCCGCTTTCCGAACAAACTCCAGAAGAAACTGCTGTCCTTGATCTTAATTCTGCACCTGAAATTAGTATCCCTTCATCCAACAATGAAGAAGTTATGCAGCATCAAAACACCACTCCGGAAAGTCCGGAGGCAGAACATCAACAAGCAAAAATGGAAAATCTTATGGATATATCTCTTCCATTGGTTGATCAGGAACCATTTCAAGAGATACTACAGGCTCTTCTGAAAAATGATATGTCTCAAGCAGCTAATCTGTTGCAATATCTCGGAAGTCATCTGGATAAATTACAAGAAGAGCATCAGAAAATGCAAGTAGAATTCCGGGAACTCAAAGAACAGGTAAATTCTATTGACGAAAGATTTTTTAATGATTCTGACAGTGTTGATACTGTACAGAATAATCTTGATCAGAGTGAAAAACTCATAACACTTAACAAGTCCCGCCTTGCCAATGTTGTTCTGCAGACTAAGAGTAAATTAAAAACTGCTGGAAAAAATGCGCTTTTATCGTTTGCTGAAAAAATTCATGTTCCAAAAGCTTTGGCTTCGTTGCAAAAGGGAATGCAGCATACGCAGGATTCTCTCGATGTACTATTCCAGCGGCTGAACGATGCAAAGCAGGCCGTACAAGATGTTTCCAATAGTGTAAAAAACGTTGGCCGGGCATTGACCGGAAAAGAACTTCTTGAATATGTCCCGTGGGACCCAGAAAAGGGTAAGATTGCTTCTGTCCAGCGTAAGATTTACGCTATGGAGCGTACATTGGGTAATTTGCAGGAAAGAACAAATACATTACTTTCTAAAATGCAACGTCCTGAGCAGAAACCCGAGAAGCAGGTAAAAAAGACAACTAAAAAGGTTATTTAAAGGAGGTATTAAAAATGGCAGCTGAAGATGCAGGTGGAAGTGGTGACCTTGCTATCTTGGTCAACACAGAAATGATTGTTCTTAAAGGGGCTGTTAAAGCAGCAGCTTCCGCAGGTAGTGTAACCGGAAAGGTAGTAAATAAAGCTCTGCTTTCTCCCTTCCGACTGATTCAATTTTGTATGAAACTACATAAGCAACATATAATCTCCACGTCAGACTTCAAAAGTTTTACACAATTCATGAAAGCCTGTGATGGAGATTATATTATCGCAAATCTCCCCACACGCGATCCGGAACAGTTGGATAAACTCATGGATTCCATGACAGAGGTTGGAATTACCTACTGTCTCCTTCCTGATCTGGATATTCAGGATTCCTGCCAGCAAATTGCCATACGTGGAAAAGACGTTGCAAAATGGCAGGCATTATACGAATCTTATGTAACAAACCAGCTCGATCTTGGTGGTCCACTGGATTTTGAAGAGTTGAAAGCTCTTACTTCCGGAAATTATAAAATCAAAAGTCTTGCACTCGGAGATGCTTCGGAAGATAATGAGCAACTAGAGCAATTCCTGGATATATTGGACGAACGTGGCGTGAACTATTCTGTTCTTCCGGATCTTAAATATGGAGATAATCACATCCAGATTGCCGTTGCGAATCAATCTCTGCAACAATTCGCAGCAGCTATTAAAGCATATTTAGAAGAATTTCCGGATGCAGCTAAAAATTTGGTAGAAGATATAACTGAACAAGAATATTTTGATTCTGGCCGTATGTCAGAGGAAGATTATATGAAAACAGCTTCGCCGGAAATAAAGGAAAAAACCGATCCAAAAAATTGGCAGAAAGGAAAAAATCTGAATGCACAGTCTTTTGAGCAAGCCCTGGCTGGGAAAGAAGTCGATCGTTATGAAACCTTAAAGAACCGACCAGGGTTAATCGAACGATATATTCCTTCTCAAAGAGTAGCTGCCAGAAGAGAAGATGAAATTGCGCTGCAGACAGGTGACCGAGAATATGTTCGTATTCAGGAAGCTCTTTCCGTTGACAATGGTAAGGGCTTTATTATTTTTCTTGATCCGGAAAAAAATTATAATGTCTATCGTCCGGATGAAAAAGGGATTCTTCAGACTCCTTCCGGCAGTCTGTCTGGAAAAGAATTTTCCAAGTATACAGAACAATCTGACGAAACACATCGTTTAGATTATATTCCGTATGCAGAAACTGAAACTCCGTCCGAAGCTCCTCAAAAGCAATCATCAAAAGCAAAATCTATGGAAAAAACTGTTTCACAAAGCTCTCCAGATGTTTCTACTCAAGAAGCAGCTTTTCCCGTTACCATTAATTGTAGTCTTGTTGATGATATTATGGATGACAAGACTTTTATTTCTCGTATTCCTGGTTCTAAATTGCATATCAAACTTCCTCTTTTTTCCATTGCTGATGACGGAAAAACTCTTGTTTCAGCAATTGATCCACAAAAGGAATATGAAATTTTTAAAAATGATTCACCAACATCGAATCCTTTATTGAATATGAAAGGAGCGCAAATACTACCTTATTATGATCCAGTTCGACGCAAAAACATAACAAAACAGTTCGGCCAGAATCAAAATAAGATTTTAAAGTTTTCTCAAAATCCTGCTTCTAAACACAAGCCTAAATCTTCCCCTATAAGGAAAAAAGACTTAAAGCTTTAATATAAGGAGAAAAAATGATAAAGAAAAAAAGATTCCAATTAAAAGTCTTGTGCTTATTCTTATTTTGGTCGAATTAATCTGCCTTGTATTTGCAGGTATTTTGGGTGAACCTGGTAATGATATAAATCTTAAAACAGCGTCATGGATGAATCATCCATGGCGCTGTTTTAATCAGTACACATTGATTAGTCTTGGATGTGGTCTGACCGGATGGGTATTTTTTCTTGCGTTTTATTTGGATACGCATCGCAACACA
>ENA-OPYX01001314-OPYX01001314.1-human-gut-metagenome-genome-assembly--contig:-NODE-1314-length-13425-cov-2.532862_pt1 | contig 13425 bp, 19 predicted proteins | sample MGYA00242639_ERZ504486 | MGnify/ENA primary metagenome ERZ504486 (study PRJEB26092, sample SAMD00036296) | human gut metagenome | host: Homo sapiens | study: EMG produced TPA metagenomics assembly of... | reverse complement strand
GCTTCATCGCTTCCACGATCCCGAGAACCGTTCCCTTTTCTACTTTGTCTCCTGCCTGCACGAAAGGAGTTCCTCCTTCTTCCGGCGACGCATAGAAAATTCCGACAGCGGAGCTTTCACTATTTTGCCTTCTAATAAGACTTCCGCATTTTCTTCTGTTCTTGCAATCTCCGCTTCTGTCTTTGTTCTTCCTGCCGTTTCTGCCGATACTGATGTGCAGACGTTTCCGCCTTTTTTCAACTTCAGCTTTACTCCGTCTTCTTCGTATTCAAATTCGTCCAATCCGAATCCCGACACAGCTTCTACCAACTGAAGGATCTGTTCTGTCTTCATTTTTGCACCCCGCCTTAATCTTCATATTTTTTCACGAGAAGAGAAGCGTTATGACCTCCGAATCCCAGTGAGTTTGTCAATACATAGTTTACATCCTTCTTGACCGGTGAGCCTACCGCATAATTTAGATCACATTCGGGATCGACATTTTTTGTTCCCATTGTCTGATGAATGTATCCGTCCTGAATGCTTTTTACACATACGATAAACTCAACTCCGCCTGCCGCTCCGAGAAGATGACCGATCATCGATTTCGTTGAGTTAACGACAACCTGATCTGCCGCGCTTCCAAGTGCGCTGCGTATTGCTCTTGTCTCAAACAGATCGTTGTGATGCGTGCTTGTTCCATGTGCATTAATATAGTCGATCTGCTCTGCCCGTACGCCTGCTTCCCGCATTGCAAGCTTCATCGCCATTGCGGCGCCCTCTCCGTCTTCTGCCGGTGATGTGATGTGCCATGCGTCCGCCGTTGCTCCGTACCCTGCAAGCTCTGCGTATATTTTTGCGCCCCTTGCCTTCGCATGTTCCAGTTCTTCCAAAACAATAATGCCTGCTCCTTCTCCCAAGACAAATCCATCTCTGTCTTTGTCAAACGGTCTTGATGCACAAGTCGGATCTTCTGATGTAGAAAGCGCCGTAAGCGCCGTGAATCCTGCCAGACCTGTCGGAGAGATCGCGCTCTCCGCTCCTCCTGCAACCATGATATCTGCATCACCATACTGGATTGCCCGAAAAGCATCTCCGATACAATGTGAACCGGAGGCGCATGCCGTCGCGACATTTGTGCATTTTCCCCGAAGTCCAAGCCGGATCGAAATATTTCCCGCCGCCATATTTGAAATCATCAGCGGAACCATCAGCGGATGAACTCTGTTCGGCCCTTTCTTTAGGATCGTCTTATAATTATCTTCCACACATTTTAAGCTTCCCACACCGGATCCGACGATCACGCCTGCCCTGTAAGGATCTTCCTTTTCCATGTCGATTCCGGCATCTTCAAACGCCTCTTTCGCTGCTGCCGCCGCGTATTGTGTAAACAATTCCATTCGTTTTGCAGATTTAAAATCAAGCCGTTCTCTTGCATCAAATCCTTTTACCTGCGCTGCGATCTTCACTTTATAATCAGAAACGTCAAATTGAGTGATCGGTCCGATTCCGACAGTTTCTTTTTAATCTCATCCCAAAAAACATCCACTGTATTTCCGATCGGAGTAACAGCTCCAAGACCGGTTACAACAACTCTTCTCTTCATACTTCCTCCTTTTCAAGCGGAGCGATTATAATTACATCGCCATGCCTCCGTCTACGCAAAGCACCTGCCCGGTAATGTATCCGGCCTGCTCTGATGCAAGAAACGCAACAGCCTGCGCCACATCTTCCGCCTCTCCGAATCGCTCCATCGGAATTTGCAGAACTGCCTTTTCTTTCACCTTTTTCCGAAAGACCGCTGTCATTTCCGTCCGGATAAATCCGGGCGCGACTGCATTTACTGTAAATTTTCCTTCCTGCAAGTTCTCTCGCCGCTGATTTTGTCAGACCGATCACCCCTGCCTTAGATGCGGCATAATTTGCCTGACCTGCATTTTCCAAGTACCCCCGGACACCGAAGAGATATTAATGATCCTTCCGCTTCTTTGACGTATCATTGCTCTTGAAACAAAGCGTATACAGTGAAACGCCCCCCTTTAAGTTTGTATCTACGCCGCATCAAAATCATCTTCCGACATCTTCATAAGCAAACCGTCCTTTTGTAATTCCCGCATTGTTGACAAGAATATCAATTCTTCCGCCAAGTAAATCCACAGCTTCCTTAATTAAACGCTCACATTCCTCTGAATCACTCACATCTGCCTTAATTGCATGGATTTCAATTCCATACTCTCTGCATAAATTAACTGTTTCACTGGCAGCCTCATCACCTGAACGGTAGCTGAATACAATATCCGTTCCTTCACTTGCAAGCTTAACGCATATAGCCCTTCCTATTCCCCTGCTTGCACCTGTAATAAGTGCTTTTCTTCTATCACTCATTCCATATCCTTTCCAAATCAATGTCAGATTTGCTCAATCACAGCTTTTATGTCCGATTTATTCAATCTATAATCTGTCATAATCTCATTAATAAGTTCCTGTACGCTCATTATCCGGTCAACTCTGTCTGCATTACTTCCCGCGAAAAACAGTCCATTATCCCAGTCGCCCTTAACTGCTGCTATAAGCGCCCTGCTTATGCAATATGGTATACTGTCATCCTTCTTACATGCTGTAAGACAGCCATTACATTTTCTTGCGGTAAAGGTTTCTCCTGCATCAAGCCTTTCAAGCAGTGGACTGTTAATTGCACGCGCCGGCATTCCAACAGGACTTTTAATAATACGGATGTCTTCTCTCTTTGCTTTAACAACAGCCTGTTTAAATGTATCCGAAGCATCACATTCATTGGTAGCAATGAATCTTGTCGCAATCTGTACACCTGCAGCACCTTTATTTACATAATGTGCCATATCTTTGCCATCAAACACACCTCCAGCTACAAAAACCGGGATATCCGCACCTGACTCTTCTATTACAGCAAGTACATCTGACAATATTTCATCGTTACTCTGTGTTTTTCCCTGTGTAATATCATCTGCACCAAAGCCTAAATGTCCTCCTGCCATGCTGCCTTCAATAATGAACATATCCGGATACACATCATAATGCTTCTTATAAGTTTTCATAATTATCCTGGCAGCCCTGCCACTTGAAACAATGGGTGCTGCCAGTGTATCTGTTCCCTTAGTAAACTGTGGCAGATTAAGAGGCAGTCCGGCTCCTGAGATAATAATATCTGCTCCTGCTAAAACTGCGGTCTTACAGCTTTCCTCATAATGAGAAACTGCAGTCATAATATTTACAGCTACAAGTCCCTTCTTTGTACTTTCTGCTGCAATCTGCTTAGCCCTCTTAATATGGTAATCAAGTGCCCTTAGATTCGCCTTAAAGGGGCTGCTCTTAAAATCCTGTTCATCATAACCTGCATTAACAGAACTGATGACTCCACATGCCCCGCTTGCTGCGACTGCACCTGCAAGGGATGAAAGCGAAACTCCGACACCCATACCGCCCTGAATTACCGGAACATCAAGTATCTTGTCCTTAATCTGCATACAATTCCTTTCGCACAGCCTCATATTCTTCATATATTTGTTCAAATATTTTCTCAATTGGCTGTATCTTATCAATCTGACCTGCAACCTGACCTGCCATCAGTGAGCCATTCATTGTATCACCGTCAAACACTGCCTTACGAAGAGAACCTAATGTATATTTCTCAAGTTCCATCTTATCAGCACCTGCCTTCTCCTGCTTTACATACTCGCGTGACATCTCATTTTTAAGCACCCGCACTGGTGTACCAGCAATTCTTCCTGTAACTATAGTGTCATTATCCTTTGCTTTAAGTATTGCCTGCTTATAATTATCATGTATAGGACACTCTGTACTTGCCAGAAGACAAGTTCCCATCTGTACACCTGCCGCACCAAGTGCAAATGCTGCTGCAAGCTGTCTGCCATCTGCAATTCCTCCGGCCGCAATAACCGGAATATTCACACTGTCAACTACCTTTGGAACAAGTGTCATAGTTGTCATCTCGCCGACATGACCACCACTTTCTGTTCCCTCTGCAACTACTGCATCAGCTCCGAAGCGCTCCATTCTTATTGCAAGTGCTGCACTTGAAACAACTGGTATAACCATCATTCCATTAGACTTCCATTTTTCCATATATTTAGCCGGACTTCCTGCTCCTGTTGTTACAATCTTTACATTTTCTTCCACAAGCAGTTCTGCCATTGCATCAGCTTCCGGATTCATAAGCATAAGATTCACACCAAATGGTTTATCTGTAAGTGTCCTGCATTTTCTTATGTTTTCACGAAGCATATCCGTGTTCATTCCACCAGCTCCAATAAGCCCCAGTCCACCTGCATTACTAACTGCAGCTGCAAATTCTCCTGTTGCAATATTAGCCATTCCGCCCTGTATAAACGGATATTTTATTCCTAACATCTTATCTAATCTCATTATGCTGCTCCTTATTATGTCTCTATCAAAGCACTGCTCCAGCTAAGCCCCGCCCCAAAGCCTGCAAGAATCAGCTTTCTGCCTTTATCAAAGCATCCGCTTTGTGCTAACTCATCAAGTGCTATTGGGATACTTGCCGCTGATGTATTACCGTATTCTGCTATATTTACATAGAACTTATCTTCATGCCCCGGATATTTCTTCTTTACATGATTAATAATTCTTTCATTAGCCTGATGGCACACAATATAATCTACGTCATCAAGTGTCATGTCCGATTTTTTCAATATTTCATCAATTCCCTGTTTAAGAACATCAACTGCAAAACGGAACACCGCATTTCCATTCATCTTTACATATGCATCCTGTGCACCTATACCTCTGCATACAAGTACATCAGTATCGCCTCTTGTGTAATTAATCTGTCTATACATATTGTCAGCCGCTTTTATAAGAACTGCACCTGCACCATCTCCAAAAAGCACACATGTTGAGCGGTCTGTATAGTCTAATATCTTAGACATCTGTTCGCTGCCAATAAGCAGTATGTATTTATAATCAGTGCTGTTAAACAGTGCCTGTCCAACATTTAATGCATGCAGAAAACCTGTACATGCGCTGCTCAAATCAAATGCAAGTACATTCTCTGCCAATCCGAGTTCCTTCTGTACAATTGCTGCAGTAGATGGAAATGCATTATCTGCAGTTGAAGTTGCAACTATAACTGCACCTATTTCTGCAATATCCACACCTGATGCTTCTAACGCTTCATATGCTGCTCTGACTGCAAGTGATGTAGTATTTTCCTGTGTACATCTGTATCTTTTCTTAATACCTGTTCTTGTTGTTATCCATTCATCATTTGTATCAACAATCCGGCTTAAGTCATCATTCGTAATTATCTCTTCTGGGAGTGCTTTCCCTGTGGACACTATCTGAATGCCTTTCACTTTATCTCTCCCCTGTCTATATTCCTGAATTTGTCATATCTTGAATTAACAAGCTCTTTTGATTTCATCCTGCCAAGAATTCCGAGTTCTTTTTCTAACATTCTTGCTATATCTGAAAAACACCTGTCTCCTTCTGCAATTACACCGTCAACGAGTCCGACAGTAAAAAGCTCCTGTGCAGTAAGCTTCATAATCTCACTTGCCTGTGGTGCTTTCTTAGCATCCTTATATATTATTGACGCAAAAACCTTCCGGAGACAGAATTGAATATACTGCATTTTCAAGCATGTACACCCTGTCGGCTGCTGCCAGTGCCAATGCACCGCCACTTCCACCTTCGCCTGTGATTACAGATATAACAGGTACTGTAAGCTTAAGCATTGCTGCTATACTTCCTGCAATCGCATTACTCTGTCCGTTGCTTTCTGCTTCCATGCCCGGATATGCACCTGGCGTGTCAACAAATGTTATGACAGGTCTCCTGAAATTTTTCAGCCTGTTTCATAACACGGACTGCCTTTTCTATACCCTTCAGGTGACGCCATTCCAAAGTTATATCTTATATTCTCTTCTATATTCTTTCCATTTGCGGTTTCCAATAACAGTTACCGTTCTCCCGTTAAATGAAGCAATTCCTGCAACAAGGCGTTTTATCATCATTTATAGTATCTGTCACCATGCATTTCTATAAAATCATCGAAAGCACTTCTATGTATTTCATAATATCCGGACGGTCACCTTTTTCTGGCTGCAAGGACTTTCTCATATGGTGTTAAAACATTTTCACTGCTCATGCTTCTCCTCCGGTATTCACATGCATTTTCAATATCTTTGATAAAGTCTGCTTCATATCTTTTCTGTCAACTATCATATCTATCATGCCATGTTCTAACAGAAACTCTGAGTGCTGGAAGCCTTCCGGCAGCTTCTGTCCGATAGTCTGTTCAATAACTCTTGGCCCGGCAAAGCATATAAGTGCTCCTGGTTCAGCAATTATAATGTCACCAAGACTTGCAAAGCTTGCGCTCACACCACCTGTTGTAGGATTAGTGAGATATGATATAAATAATCCACCCGCATCCTTGAACTTTTCAATTGCCGCTGTTGTCTTTGCCATCTGCATAAGCGAGAAAAGGCCTTCCTGCATTCTCGCTCCACCGCTTGCAGCAAATATTATAAGTGGCAGTTTTCTTTTCATTGCATATTCTGTGAGTCTTGTAATCTTTTCACCTACCGCAATTCCCATGCTTCCCATAAGAAATCTTTTATCCATAACTGCAACAGCTGTTTTGACTCCGCCAATTCGGCATGTTCCAGTAACTACTGCATCCTGCTGGCCTGTCTTTAATCTGTTTGCTTCAACCTTCTTCTCATATCCCGGAAAGCTGTTTGGATTGCCTGTCTTAACCTGTGCATACAATTCCCTGAAACTTTTGTCATCACTTATAAGTGCAATTCTTCTTGATGGTGTAAGGCTTCCATCTGCCTGTTCCTCACTATCCCTTAATCTGTTGATAGTACCCCACCTTTTCTTACGCTTTAAGAAAATGTCATTGATATTCATTTAACTGTAATTCCTTCCTTAAGCCACTTTTCAATTTCGGTATGATTCTTCTCCCAGAAACCTGTATTGTAATTTCCTCTTATAAAATCCTTTATGATATGTAAGAAGATGCATGAACTCTCTGTTAGTCTTAACTCCTTCAATTATAAGTTCCTCAAGAGCTCTTCTTAATCGTCTTACCGCCTCAAGTCTGCTGCTTCCAGTCACTATAATCTTGGCAATCATTGAATCATAAAACGGACTCACTTCATAACCTTCAAAAAGATGGCTCTCAACTCTTACTCCATAACCATCTGGAAAATGTAAGAATTTAATAACTCCCGGTGTAGCCGCATTTATTCTGCACTCAATTGCATGTCCATTGACACATGTATCTTCCTGAGTGATATTAAGCTTCATTCCGGCAGCTATTCTTATCTGTTCTCTTATAAGGTCAATTCCTGTAACCTGCTCAGTTACCGGATGTTCAACCTGTATTCTCGTATTCATCTCTATAAAATAGTAGTCACCCTGTTCATTCACAACGAATTCAACAGTTCCTGCACTATAATATCCTGCTGCTGTGGCAGCTCTTACTGCAGTCTCTCCCATGACTGTCCGCTTATCTTTACATAATCTTGCACTCGGAGCTTCCTCTAAAAGCTTCTGATTATTACGCTGGATTGAACAGTCACGTTCTCCAAGATATATTGTATTGCCATATTTATCTGCAAGAATCTGTATCTCAATATGCCGTGGATTGATTATCAGCTTCTCTATGTACATATCATCGTTGCCAAATGCAGCTTTAGCTTCACTCTTAGCGGTTTCAAATGCATTTTCTATATCTTCTCTGCTGAATGCCTTGCGCATTCCTTTTCCACCGCCTCCAGCTGACGCTTTAATAAGTACAGGATAACCAATTCTTTCTGCAATGTGTGCTGCTTCCTCTGCTGTTGCAACCAGCCCATCAGAGCCGGGTACAACCGGAACCCCGCATTCAATCATAAGCTGCCTTGCCGACTGTTTATCTCCCATGCTGCTTATTATGTCCGCCGATGGTCCTATAAATATAAGATTGTTCTCCTCACATTTTCTTGCAAAAGCAGCATTTTCGGACAGAAAACCATAACCAGGGTGGACTGCCTCACACCCTGTCAGTATTGCTGTTTCTATTATCGCATCCTGATTAAGATAACTTTCAGCCGCCTTTGCCGGTCCAATGCAAACCGCCTTGTCTGCTGCCATAACTGCAAGTGAATTCTTATCTTCCGTTGAATATACAATTACGGTTTCTACATCCATCTCACGGCAGCATCTTATTATCCTTAACGCTATTTCACCACGGTTTGCTATCAGTATTCTCTTAAACACTTCTGCTACCTCCGTTAATTAAGGATTACAAGCGGCTGTCCATACTCAACCATAGTGCCATTCTCTGCTGCCACTTCCTTAACCGTACCGTCACAATCTGCTGTAACTTCGTTCATCAGCTTCATTGCTTCAATTATTCCAATAACATCACCGGCATGAACGCTCTGCCCTGGTTTTACAAAAGGTTCCTCATCAGGACCTGCTGCTGTATAGAAAGTTCCAACCAATGGCGCCTTAATTTCTTTAATATGCTCATCTGACTGTGGCTGTACATCCTGAATAGCTGTAACGTTCTGTTCCTGTTCTGTACCAATGCGAACAATATCTTTCTTTACAGGCACATCACATATGGCTTCGTGCATTGTTTTCTTCAGTCCAAGGCATACGCCATTCATCTCCAGATTCAGTTCGCTGCATCCACTTGCATCAAACTTATCTATAATCCCATAAATATCATTAATATCCATAACAAACTATCTTCCTTAAAATCTTTATGTTAAGCTGCATTCTTGTCAACATACTCAACAATTGCTTTAACTGATGTAAGATTAGGAAGTTCTTCTTCTGGAACAGTAATTCCATAAGCATCTTCAACTGCCATCATAAGTTCCATAGAATCAAGTGAATCAATTCCAAGATCATCCTTTAAATTCGCTTCTAATGTAATCTTATCCTCTGAGCAGTTAATAGTATCCATAATAATTTCTTTTACCTTTTCAAATGTCATTGTTTTGTTCTCCTTAAATAATTTTATCTAAATATATTTAACTAATATATTTGAGCTAATTATAAGAGCACAAATCTGGTTTGTCAATACTATTTTGATATTCAAAGTATTTATTTTGTTTCACAGCTGAGTATTATTCCGCCTCGCTCAGCATAATAACTGCATAATCCTCCTGCTTTATATACACACACATCCGTAGCACCATATGCCTGCTTTATCATATCTGCTATCTTATCTGCAAGAACTTCATTCTCAACATGACATATTCTCAGTTTTCCGCCTTCATATCCTGCATCGTCAAGTAATGCCTGCAGTTTTACAAGAAGCTTTTTATCACCTCTGCATTTACCGATTGCTTCCAATGTTCCATGACTGCTTGCTGTTCCTATTACACTTATGCCAAGAACCTCCGCAGCCGATGCTACAACCTTGCTTACACGACCATTCTGTGCAAGATTATGCAATGATTTTAATGAACAGAACAGTCTTGTTTTCTGCATATATGCATCTATTGCTCCATCTATCTCTTCAAATTTCTTTCCTTCTTCAATCATTTGCTGCAATTGCTCCAGTATAATACGCATCTGTGGACCAGTGCTTTTAGAATCTATTACCCTGACTTTAGCCTGTGGATGTTCCTCCAGATATACTGCCCTCGCTGCCATTGCAGAATTATATGTTCCTGACATTCCTGCAGTTATTGTTACAACAAATATCTCATCATCATCACCAAAAGCTTCAAGCCATGCATCTATTCCAGGGCACGCAGTATATGAACGTCCCTTATGTTTTTCAAGAATATCAAGCATTCTGTGAATATCAAGCTGCCCATCATCACAAAACTCCTCGTTATCTGTAGATATTGTAAGCGGAACTGCCTTAAAACCATTCCCCTAAGTTCTTTTATATCGCATGCTGAATCTGCTACTAATCTCATTATTAATCCTCCTGTTTACCAGATATACTCCATTCTAATGTAGTTTTAAATACTATGTCATATTGTATTTTATAACTTATAGTGTTACAATATACAAAAATAGCGTTTTTGTATATTTCAGGAGTACATTATGAATATAGTTAACAAAGATTCTAAGAATACATTTACACGAATGTGCATAGGTGAAGCAATAATCAAGCTTCTTAAAGACACTGATTTTGATAAGATTCGAATTACGAGTGTGGCGAAATGTGCCGGTGTATCACGCATAACTTTTTACAAATATTATGAATCAATCCATGATGCACTATGCGACTATCTTAATATTATTATAATTGAATATCTGGAAGAATGTGCCAAGAACCTGAAAACGGGAGCTTTCTGGATTATTCCCACATTCTTTTTGCACTTGAATTCTTTAACCGGTATAAGGATTATTTTCTTACTCTTTCAAGATGTGGACTTCATTCTATTCTTATTAACAGTATTAATAATTTTATGTCTGAACATTTTACAAATCCTAAGAATTACTCTGAGTACAGACTATACTGTTACTCTGGCGGATTGCTTAATACATTTTTAAAATGGGAAGAAAACGGATGTGACTGTGATGCTGGCGAGATAGCCCGAACTCTTGAAGAACTTTATAGTTAATAAGCCACTCCTTCCGGAATGGCTTAAATATTTTATAATCATTTATTAATCTGTGAATGCACTTTTCGACGTACTATAAGGAAACATATAACCTGCATAATTATCGTTGCCGTCCATGATGCCGGATATGATATGAACAGGTCATAAAGTGTTCTGTGGCTTGGGAATATCACGAATATCCAGAATATTCTCATTCCTACTGTACCAATAACTGATAATATCATCGGCACTAGCGAATATCCCATTCCACGAAGTGCGCCCGGAAACAGATCCATTATTCCGCATAAGAAATATGGCACTGTTGTAATTGATAATATCTCAACACCACATTTAATAACATCTTCACTGTTAGTGTATATCATAAGCACTTTATCACCAAATATATATGCACCGCAGCCAAATACAAGTGACACTCCTACTGAAAGTATTGCACAATCTATAAGCACCTTGTCCATTCTCTTGAACTTTCTTACACCATAATTCTGACTTGTAAAACTCATGCAGGCCTGTGTTACTGAATTAATTGATGCATATAGAAAACCAAGAATATTGTTGGCTGCTGTATATCCTGCCATTGCTGTTGAACCGAATGAATTAACTGACGACTGCAGCAAAGCATTTGAAAAATTAATAACTGTACTCTGTATACCTGCCGGAATTCCAACCTGAAATATCTGTTTAAGATAGTATCCCTTTATCTTTAGCTTTGAGAATCTCAACTGGTAACTTGCATCTGTCTTATTCAGACATCTTAATACAAGCACACACGATATAAACTGTGAAAATATTGTTGCGATTGCCACTCCTGCAACCCCTAAGTTAAACACAATAACAAGTACCATATTAAGGCATGCATTTATAATTCCCGCTGCTATAAGAAACATCAGCGGTCTCTTGGTATCACCAACTGCTCTAAGAACAGCCGCACCATAGTTATAAAGCATAAAGAATGGCATACCAAGAAAATATATTCTCATATACAGTGTTGAGAGGTTAATTACATCATCCGGTGTTCCCATAAGTTCAAGTGCCGGTTTAGCCATCAGCACGCCTATCAGTGCCATCACAATTCCGCTTATTGCTGCAAATGTTATCGCAGTATGCACTGTCTCTGACATCTCTTTATGTTTGCCTGACGCATAGAATCTGGCAGCCAGTACATTTGCTCCCAAAGAAACTCCTATGAAAAGATTAACAAACATATTAATAAGCGCTGTCGTTGAACCTACTGCTGCTAACGACTGGCTTCCTGCAAATCTTCCAACAACAATTATATCTACAGCATTAAACATTAGCTGTAATATTCCTGAAAGCATCAATGGCACTGAGAACGATATTAACTTATCCATTATTGTGCCATTGCACATATCTATTTCGTATTTATTCTTACTCATTGTAAATTTCCTTTATAAAGAATTGGACAGACTATTCCCAATATCCAAGTTCAACACCTTTTTTATAGATTCCTACGCCTTAGAATAATATCCATACGCATTAAAATGTGTCCAGTCTGCCCTGAGCTGTTGTGAAATCTCACCTCTTGTAAAGCCGTCAAGGTCTTCATCGGTTGCTTCCAGTCCGCAGTCACTTAATCCATTCTGAATCATATAGAGCCGCATGTTGATAAAATGATCCCCGTATGCCTTGGATAATGCCTGCTCCCACGGTGTTTCGCCCATGCCGATATAAATTTTATTCATATCCACGGACAGTTCCGGGTCATCGGTATCACCGACAATAATATAATATTTACAGCCTGTACCTTCCAAAATGGAATCATACTGCGCAATTAATTCATCATAGTCATTATACCAGCCTGCGTTACTGCCGATTTCCAGCACAAAGAATGTCATCTTTACGCTCCGCCGCCGCCAGTGTATAAACCGGTGTGCCTTCGTTTAATATTCACATCTGTGCCGTATAAAATCTGGCTTCATCCGTCATAAGAATTGGTTACATAATATTTTTCGCCGTTAATCACAGCAGATATTGGTCTGGTCTGACTGAAAATTATAACCGCTGTAATCTTCCATATAAACATTATCCCCGTCATATAAAGACTGCAGCTTAAATTCAGCAATGCCTGTCCCGTCAATGACAATATCACGGTCAACCACCATGGTAAGACCGCCTGCACGGGTCGCAATTTCTTTTGACGTTCTCCGTTGACACCAAGGTTGTATGTTTCAGCCCCGTAAACTGCGAAAGCATATCCGGTGCCGTGGCATAGCTGATATTTGTTGTAATGCCGTCCAGCGTAATAAACCCCGGTGTAGTCGCGCAGCCGTACATCATACTGTCACCCCAGCAGGAAATACTTCTCTTTACACCATCATACGGTACAGTTTCCGCTGTGATGGTTCTTTTTCTGGTTTCATGTGGTTTCTGATTTTCCGTCTGCATTGACGAACCGCCTGCAATTTCATTATCATTTTCCACAATGTCCCATATATTTTTGGATATCTTTTGTAATCGTGCCGGTGTTGTCTGTACTGTACCGCCATGTACCAGAACCTCTGAAGCAATCAGCAGTACCACAAAAACCGTTACGGAAAAACAGACAACAATTTTCTTTCTTACTTTCACAAATATCCCTCTTTTCTATTTACATTAACCAACAGTCTGAATTATACCACATAAACAGCAGCCATATCTGTGCAAATGCAAAAATATCAGAATTGCCGTGCGTATTTTCGGACGTACGCTCTTTAAATCTCATAAACGCCCATATATACGACAAAGCTGCCCACTGTAAAGCGGCAGGTGCTCATGACATGGGAGGTCAGCGGCACAAGCAGGGAAATGATTCCGAACACCGCCATGGAATAATATTTCCGGT
>ENA-OPYX01001312-OPYX01001312.1-human-gut-metagenome-genome-assembly--contig:-NODE-1312-length-13435-cov-6.372483_pt1 | contig 13435 bp, 18 predicted proteins | sample MGYA00242639_ERZ504486 | MGnify/ENA primary metagenome ERZ504486 (study PRJEB26092, sample SAMD00036296) | human gut metagenome | host: Homo sapiens | study: EMG produced TPA metagenomics assembly of... | reverse complement strand
CTGCTAATAATTAAAAAATCGTAACAATAAAAATAATCGTCCACAAAATAACGATAAAAACAACAATCGCAATAACATAAGAAAAATAATAACAACATAATAATTTTAATAATAAATTTGCTGGCAATAAAAAGAATAAAGGCAAAAATGCTAAGCCTGTAGTGGAAAAACAAACCACAAGAAATCATTCGTCCAAAACATATTAAAGTTGGCGAAACAATTACAGTTAAAGAATTAGCTAGTAAAATGACATACCCTGTAACAGATGTTATCAAAAAATTAATGTTACTTGGTACAATGGCTACAATTAATCAGGAACTTGATTTTGAAACAGCTTCTTTGATTGCAGAAGAATTTGGTATTGCTGTTGAAGAACTTCCACCTGAAGTTGATTTAACAGAAATCCCAGAATTTGAAGATGACCCTAAAAACTTAGCACTTCGTCCTCCTGTTGTAACAGTAATGGGACACGTTGACCATGGTAAAACTTCTTTACTTGATGCTATTCGTAAAACATCTGTAACATCAAATGAAGCAGGTGGCATCACTCAGCATATCGGTGCATATCAAGTTATGTGTAATGGTCAAAAAATTGTATTTTTAGATACACCAGGTCATGAAGCTTTCACAGCTATGCGTGCTCGTGGTGCTCAGGTTACAGATATAGCTGTACTTGTAGTTGCAGCTGATGATGGTGTTATGCCTCAGACTTTAGAAGCTATCAACCATGCTAAGGCAGCAAAAGTGCCAATCGTTGTAGCTATCAATAAAATGGATAAACCAGGTGCAAATCCTGACCATGTAAAACAACAGCTTGCTGAACATGAACTCATTCCAGAAGAATGGGGCGGTACTACAATCATGGTACCTGTTTCCGCGAAGAAAAAAGAAGGTATTAATGACCTTTTAGAAATGATCTTATTAGTAGCAGAAGTACAAGAACTCAAAGCTAATGCTAATCGCGAAGCTCGTGGTGTAGTAATTGAAGCACGTCTTGATAAAGGTCGTGGCCCTGTAGCTTCTGTACTTGTACAAAATGGTACACTTCATATCGGTGATTTTATTATTGCAGGTACTGCTTGTGGTAAAGTTCGTGCAATGATCAATGACCGTGGTGAAAAAGTTAAAAAAGCTGGTCCTTCTATGCCAGTAGAAATTTTAGGTCTTGCTGATGTTCCAGAAGCTGGGGACGAACTTGCAGCATTAGATGAAAAACTTGCTAAAACTATTGCTGAAAAACGTATTGAAAAACAGCGTAATGAACTTATGCGTTCTAAGAAAGTTTCTTTAGATGACTTATTCAATCAGATTAACGAAGGCGATATCAAAGAATTAAATATCTTGATTAAAGCTGACGTTCAAGGTTCTGTAGAAGCAGTATCTTCTTCACTTTTAGGTCTTAATAAAAATGAAAGCGAAGTTCGTGTAAGTATCGTTCACTCTGGCGTTGGTGCTGTAACTGAATCTGACGTAATGCTCGCTTCTGCAGCAAATGCTTTAATTATTGCATTTAACGTACGTCCAGATGCAAATGCACGTAAATTAGCTGATACTGAAAAAATTGATATTCATACTTATCGCGTAATTTATGAAGCTATCGATGATATTCAGGCAGCTATGAAAGGTATGCTTGCACCTAAATATAAAGAAGTAATTCAAGGTAAAGTAGAAATTCGTCAAGTTATGAAATTCTCCAAAGCTTTAGTTGCTGGTTCTTATGTACTTGAAGGTAAAGTATGTAATAACTCTAAAATCCGTATTATTCGTGATAATATTGTATTATACGAAGGTCAGATTGAATCTTTACGTCGTTTCAAAGATGATGTAAAAGAAGTAGCAACTGGTTATGAATGCGGTATTACTATTGATAATTATCGTGACTTTAAAGAAGGCGATATCCTTGAAGTATATGATATGGAAGAAATTCCACAGAAATAAGGAGTATATTAATGGGAAGCGTTCGTATAGAAAAAGTACAAGAATTGATTAAACAAGAAGCTAGTGAAATCATCATGAGAGAATTGAAAGACCCTCGTATCGGTTTTGTAACTATTACAGAAGTTGATGTATCTAGTGATTTACACAATGCTAAATTATATGTAAGTATTTTAGGCAGTGATAAACAAATCGAAGATACATGGAAGGGCTTAAATTCTTCCTTAGGTTTCATTCGCAGAGAATTAGCGCATCGTATTCGTTTAAAATTTATTCCAGAAATTAAATTTTTCATGGATACTTCACTTCAATATAGTGCACATATTCAAGAATTATTGATAAAAGTGCAAAAAGATGAGGAGCAAAAATAATGGAAGTAACACTAAAACAAGCTGGTGAATTAATTGAAAAAGCTAATAAAATAGTGTTATCTTCTCATGTAAATCCTGATGGTGATAATGTTGGTTCAACTTTAGGGCTATATCATGCCCTAAAGGGAACTAATAAAGATATAAAAATTTTATTAGATGATGATTTACCAGATAATCTCGGTATGATGGAAGGTTTAGATTTATATCAAAAACCTCAAGATGGTGAGATTATAGAGTGTGATTTACTTGTGATTTTAGATGTTGATGTTGACCGTATCGGCAGAGTAAAAGATGTAGTAAAAGCACCTATTTTGAATTTAGACCATCATATATCTAATACAAAAGTATCTGATTATTGCTATGTTGATGCTAAAGCGGCAGCTACAGCTCAAATTGTCTATAGTTTAATAAAAGAAATGAATTGGCAATTTAATTTAGAAGCAGCTACATGTATTTATACAGGTCTTTGTTCTGATACAGGATTTTTCTGTTATAGCAATACAACACCTTATACATTAAAAGCTGCTGCGGAATTATTAGAAATTGGTGTAAAACCAGATAAAATTTCTGAAATATTTTACCAACGTTCTTTTTCTAGTGTAAAGGCAGCTGGAAGAGCTATAGATACTATTGAGTTGTATCATGATGGCAAAATTGCTTTGATGATTATTGATAAGGCTTTAAAAGAGTCTGCTGATAATACAGAGGGCTTTGTTAATTTTGCTAGAAATATTCGTGGTGTAGATGTAGCTGTGATGATTAAATATGCTGATGATGAAGTAACTAGAGTAAGTATGCGTTCAAAATCAGTAAATGTCAGTGAGATTGCTCAATCTATTGGCGGTGGCGGTCATATTCGTGCAGCTGGTGCGACTGTATATAAAAATCTTATGGAAGCAAAAGATATCGTACTTAATGCTATTATCAAAGGAATGAATAAAGAAAATGCCTAATGGATTTGTAAATGTTTTGAAGGCACCAGGAATAACTTCACATGATATTGTATCTCATTTACGTAAAGTTTATGGATTGAAAAAAATTGGTCATGCTGGGACTTTAGACCCTGCTGCTGCTGGAGTTTTGCCAGTGGCACTTGGAAAAGCTACAAGAATGCTTGAGTATATGGACGATGTAGATAAGTCCTATAAAGTAGAAGTAACTTTTGGTCTGAGCACTGATACTGGTGATGATACAGGAAAAATCATTGAAACGATGGAAAATTATACTATGCCTACAGATGAAAAAGTAAAAGAGGCATTAGAAACATTTCGTGGTGAAATAAAACAAAAACCACCAATGTATTCAGCTATTAGAATTAATGGTGAAAAAGCGTATAATTTGGCTCGTAAAAATATAGAAGTAGAAATGCCAGAAAGAGATGTTGTCATTCATGATATTAAATTTCAAGAGATGACACAAAATGGTTTTATTTTTGAAGTAGTTTGTTCTAAAGGTACTTATATTCGCAGTTTATGTATGGATATTGGTAAATATTTAGGAATACCTACAGTGATGAGTTTCTTAATTCGCACTCATGTGGGAGCATTTAAATTAGAAGATGCATTTACTACGGAAGAAATAGGTTTATTACCACATATGGCGCTATTATCAATAGATTTTCCGATAAAGCATTTACCAAAATATGTTATTTCTGATGAAGAAGCAGTAATGATTAAACAAGGTAAACAAATTGCTGTTAAAGAAGATGAAGAAATAACAGAAAAATTTATTCGTTTATATAAAGATAAAGAGTTTGCTGGTATAGGTCGTTATGTATTTAGCGAACATAAGATAGCACCACATAAGGTAGTATTATAAAATGAGAAATATAAGAGTATGAATGATAAGAAATTCATACTCTTTTTTCATAAAGATGATATTTATTATATGATATAATTTGATATAGATAATAAAATATAAGGAGAATTATTTTGCAAGAAAGATTACAAAAATTTTTAGCTCGTACAGGTATTGCTTCTCGTCGTGGAGCAGAAAAATTAATTACAGATGGTAAAATCCGCGTCAATGGGGTAGTTGTTACTGAATTAGGTACGAAAGTTGACCCAGTGAAAGATAAAGTTTCTTATAATGGAAAAATGCTTAAAGTAGAAGCAAAAAAAGTTTATTATATGCTCAATAAACCAAAAGGGTATATTTCTAGTGTAAAAGATGAAAAAGGTAGAAAAACAGTTGTAGATATTTTATCTGATGTAGAAGAAAGAATTTTCCCTATTGGTCGTTTGGATTATAATACAGAAGGTTTATTATTACTTACAAATGATGGCGAATTTATGAATAAATTATTGCACCCTAAGTATGAAATTGGCAAAACTTATGTTGCAAGAATAGATGGTATTATTAATATGGAAGATTTGGATAAATTAGCAAATGGTGTGAAATTGGAAGATGGCAAGACTGCACCTGCTGATGTGTATTTAGATTCCATAAATAAAACTTTGAAAGAATCTCGTGTGGAAATCACTATTTATGAAGGAAAAAATCGTCAAGTTCGTCGAATGTTCAAGGCTTTAGGATATGAAGTTAAAGCTTTAAAACGCATAGCTTTTGCAGGTCTTACTTTGAGTAAATTAAAACGTGGAGAATATAGAAAATTAACTGAAACTGAATTATTGCGTTTGCGTAAAAAAATAGGAGATAAATAATGCGTAAAGTTATTGTTGTTGGCGGTGGTGCTGCTGGACTGATGGCGGCTGTCAGTGCTGCACAAAATGGTGCAGAAGTGATGTTATTGGAAAAAAACAATCGCTTGGGTAAAAAATTATTAATCACTGGTAAAGGTCGTTGTAATGTAACAAATACAGCACCATTGCAAGAGTTTGTAAAAAATATTCCTGGTAATGGTAGATTTTTATATAGTGTATTTAGCAAATTCTTTAATTGGGATATCAGAAGTTTTTTTGAAGAATTAGATGTGCCATTAAAAGAAGAACGCGGTGGACGAATTTTCCCTGTAAGTGATAAAGCCATTGATATTGTAAATGCTTTTGAAAAGATATTGCATAGATTGGCTGTACAGATAAAGTTAAATGAAAGTGTAAAATTTTTAAAAGTAGATAATAATAAAGTAACAGGTGTAATCACTGAAGAAGATAAATTATATGAAGCTGATGCTGTTATTTTAGCTACAGGTGGCTCATCTTTCCCTGGAACAGGCTCAACAGGCGATGGTTATCGCATGGCAAAACAGATTGGGCATACTATTGAAGATTTATTTCCAGCACTTGTACCTTTAGAATGTGAAGAAGATTGGGTAAAAGATCTCCAAGGTTTATCACTTCGCAATGTAAATTTAAAGGTATTAGTTGATGGTGATGTAAAAAAAGAAATGTTTGGCGAAATGTTATTCACTCATTTTGGTGTAAGTGGGCCAATTATTTTGACTTTAAGTCGTGATATTGCTAAATGGTTAAGAGAAGGGAAATTGGTAGAATTATCTTTAAATCTTAAACCTGCTTTGACAAAAGAACAGCTTGATAAACGAATTTGTAGAGATTTTGAAAAATATAGTAGAAAACAAATAAAAAATGCTTTAGGCGATTTATTGCCAAGCAAAATGATTAGTACAGTGATTGATTTAGCTTTTATTGATGAAAATAAATTTGTAAATCAAATAAGCAAGGCTGAACGCGAAAGATTAGTTGACTTATTGCAAAATATGGTGATGACTGTTACAAAGACAAGACCACTTAGCGAAGCTATTGTAACAGCTGGCGGTATTTCTACAAAAGAGATAAATCCTAAAACTATGGAGTCAAAACTAATTAAAGATTTATACTGTGTTGGCGAAGTAGTAGATGTGGACGCTTTTACAGGCGGATATAATTTGCAAGCAGCTTTTTCTATGGGCTTTGTTGCTGGTGAAGCTAGTAGTTTAGAGTAATATTTTTTAGTAAATAGTTTTTTTGAAAAAAATTTCATGCTATACTATAAATTAGATAGGATTTATTTAATTTTATAGTAAGGTGGGATTGAAGCTCGATGAAAATATCAACTAAAGGTAGATATGCATTGCGATTGATGTTAGATATCGCATTAAATGATGCAAAAACACCGGTTCGAATAAAGGATATTGCTGAACGACAGCAGATTTCAGATAAGTATCTGGAACAAATAGTATCTAGTTTAAATAAGGCAGGATTTGTAAAAAGCTTGCGTGGACCGCAGGGCGGATATCGACTGACTAAAAAACCAGAAGAATATACAGTAGGCATGATTTTACGTTTGATAGAGGGAAGTTTAGCCCCAGTAGCTTGCCTTGATGATGATATCAATAATTGTACACGTGCAGATAGATGTCCAACATTAATTCTTTGGGAAAAATTATATGATGCTATAAGTGAAGTTGTGGATAATATTACTTTGGCGGATTTAATTAGTTGGCAAAAAAATATGAAGTAGAGGAAAAAGATTAATTAATATGCCTACTAAGGTAAATTAATTAATCTTTTTTTGTAATTAATTTTGTTGTGGAGAATAAGGAGGGTATCTTAATGTATGATGAATATATAGAAAAACAATTGGTAGAAATCAGTAAATGGGAACAGCAAAAACCCAGCGTAGTCAATACTGGCATGAATAAGATTTTTTCACCTATGAGTAAATTTACGAGAAAAGTAATTCCAGAGGTGGTAGTAGAAAAAGCAATATATCATGCTCATGATATTGGTCAAAAATTAGCAAGTAAAAATGATATTTTGAAAAATGCTGGTGTAGATACTATCGAAGAATTGCGTCATAAGGATTTGGCTTTATCTGATAAGTTGGCTAGTAATGTGCATAAATGGGCGATAGGTTTTGCTGGTTCTGAAGGATTTGCTACAGGGCTTGGCGGTACAGCAACAATGGTAGCTGATGTGGGGGCTGTTATAGTTTTAGCTTTTAGAACTATTCATAAGATTGCTATGTGTTATGGATATGAAGTTAAATCAGCTGAAGATAAAGAATTTGTGTTGAATATTTTATCTGTATCAGGTGCTAATGATATGAAGGAGAAAAAGGAAGCATTATTAGCATTGAAATCAGATTTTTTACAAAAGAAAATAATTGAAGAAGTTTTAATGAGCAATTTAGTCAAGAAAGTCGCTAAACAATTAGGTATTAATTTGACTAAACGTAAGTTGATGCAGATAATGCCGATTATAGGAGCAGGCATAGGTGCAGCAGTTAATGCTTCATATATAAATGATATTGCATGGACAGCACGTCGTTCGTATCAATTAAAAATGGCTTGCTGATAATGAATATATAGATGCTAATAATTTGAATAATATTTAAGGAGTTTTAATTTAATGAAACAGATGAAAGTTGGTATTGTAGGAACAGGTTTAATTGCTTCTTTGATGGCAAAAACTTTGAATGGATTAAATGATAAAAATATAAAAAAGTTATGCAGTAGCCTCAAGAACTTTAACTAAGGCAAAAGTATTTGCAGATGAATATAAAGTAGAAAAATTATATGGTTCTTATATGGAATTAATTCAAGATAAAGATATTGATTTAGTCTATATTGCCGTACCACATAATGAGCATTATCGCATAGCTAAATTATGTATAGAAAATAAAAAGAATGTTTTGTGTGAAAAACCTTTTACTGTAAATGCAGAAGAAACAAAGGATTTATTAGCTTTAGCTAAGGAAAATAATGTACTTATCACTGAAGCAATTTGGACAAGATATATGCCTTCACGAAAATTAATAAATGATGTTATTGCTTCTGGCATTATAGGGCAAGTACATTCAATTCAGGCAAATTTAGGTTATCCGCTTAAAGATGTGAAACGCATGATTTCTCCAGAACTTGCTGGCGGTGCTTTGCTTGATGTAGGTGTTTATACCGTTAACTTTGCCTTGATGGTATTTGGCAATGATATAAAAGATATTTTTGCAAAAGCTGTGATGTCAGATAAAGGTATAGATTTGACAGATAGTATAACAATCACTTGGAATGATGGGAAAATGGCAGTTCTTCATGCTTCTATGATGACACCAACAGATAGATGTGGTTTTATTTATGGAGAAAAAGGTTATATTTGTGTAACTAATATCAATAATCCTGAAGCGATAAAAATTTATGATGTAGAACATAATTTAATCAAAGAAGTAGAAATACCAAAACAAGTAACAGGATATGAATATGAAGTTTTAGCTTGTGCTAAAGCAATTGATAAAAATGAATTAGAATGTGAAGCAATGCCACATAAAGAAACTATTTTTGTCATGGAAATATTAGATAAGATACGCAATCAATGGAATATGAAATATCCTTTTGAAAAATAAATAAGTAGAAAAAGAAAACGCCTTATAATTAAGGCGTTTTTACATTGATAAATAATTTTAATGATAATTTAATCAAACTAGGTGAGTAAGTTTATTGAGCTTAAGATAGATAATTTGTATAATAGAGTTTAGATAGGGTATAGATTTAAGAGGTGAAAATATGATGGATAAAATTATAGATTGTCATATGCATTTTTCAGCTAAAGGGATATTTAATAAAACAGCTGAAAATATTGGTTTAAAATGTACCTTAGAAGAAGTACAAAATGAATTTAATAAAAATAATATAGTTTTAGGTATTGGCATGGGTGTGGATATTTGCGAAGAAAATAATCTTAGTAATCCACAGATAATATATCATGGAAAAGAAAAATTTCCGCCTTTTTTAGCACAATGTTTAGGTATTAATGCATTGGCTATTAATAAGGAAAATCTTAAAGATACATTAGATAGTTTTAAGCAAAAATTAGAAGAAAATTCAACGGTTGGATTAAAGATTTATACAGGATATCAACCATATTTGGCTACAGATAAGAAATATAGAGATTTTTATAAATTAGCACAGAAATATGATGTACCAGTGGTTTTCATATGGGTGATACAGCAAATTCAATGGGAAAATTAAAATATTCACAGCCTTTAATCATAGATGAAGTAGCGGTTGATTTTCCTAAGGTGAAATTTGTAATTGCTCATTGCGGAACTCCATGGGTGGCTGATGCAGTGGAAGTAGTAGCTAAAAATAAAAATGTATATATGGATTTGTCAGGTTTGATGGAAGGCAAATTTAAAGCTAAAAAACAGATAAAAGAATTTAAACCATATTTAAATATATTTAGAACATGGTTTAATTATCTACATGATTATCAAAAATTGATGTATGGCTCTGATTGGCCTTTAGTGGATATGAAAGAGTATATTAAAGTAATACAATCAATAATACCTAAAAAGGCTTATGATGACGTATTTTATCATAATGCTTTGAAGGTTTTTGATAGATTACCAGAATATTTAAAGAAACAGGAGAAAAAAATTTATGATTAAATTAAAGCTTTTAATGAAATCAATGTTTTTAGTTTGTGTATTAATGTTATCTATGGTAGGAGTATCTAGTGCAAGTGTATCCGTAACATCTGATAGCAAGTATTTTGATATTTCTTCAGGTTGTTTTGTACTTGAAGGAAATGTTTTAGTAAAGACTGATACAAGAACTATAGGTGCAGATAAAGCTCGTGTCAATTTAGTAACTAAAGAAGTATGGGCAAATGGCAATGTATATGTAGAAGAACCTCAAGAAGAAATTAAATTTAAAGGTGGCAGTGTCTATGCTTCTGATGAATTAAAAACAGCGATTATAAAAGGCGATGCTATTTTAGAAAGACCAGATATAACTATTCAAGCAGAAAAATGTTCCTTCAATTGGCGAACTAAAATAGCAGAATTTAGTGGATTAGTAGAAGTACATCAAGATGGCAAAACAAATGTATATGATGTAATTCAATATGATGTAATTAATAATAAAATTATTGATGCAAAATAATAAAAAATATATTTGATAAAAATAAAAGGCACTTATTAGTGCCTTTTTTGGTTAATTTTTGTTAATTTAAATGTTCTTGATGATAAATTTCTAAATCCATGATAGCATCATAAAGCATTTCACGAGTGATTTTGTATGGTACATGAACAATATCATTTGTAGTCATTACTTTATCTAATACAATATCGAGTTCTTCTTTAGTGCTGATTTCAATATCTTTTAGACAAGTTGGTAATTTAGCTTGGCGGTTAAATGCATAAACTTTTTCAAATTCAGTTTGTTGTTTATCTAATAGTAACATTACAAGTACGCCATAGCTTACAAGCTCGCCGTGAAGATGTTTTTCTCCTTGAGGAAGCATAGTGCAACCATAATATATAGAGTGAGCAAGACAACTATTGTAATCATTTATAACAAGTACTGAAACAAGACCTGTACTTACGATTATAGTTAATACTACTTGTTCTAAAGCTTCACTTACTTGATGATTTTTAGCAGAAGTCAAAGCTTCAAGACCATATTGTAATAGAGTATCAGAACAATTTTTGCTGATTTGTACACCTAAAGCATTTGTATGGCTCATTTCATCATTACGAGAGGAAAAGCCAGTTTCATATTGTTTGGATAAAGCATCACCGATACCAGCCCAAATATATTCATAAGGAGCTTCAGTGATTATTTTTGTATTAATAAAGCTATGTAGAGGGCCTTTTTTTGAGGGAAATATAATTCTTTGAAGCCATGAGTTTCATCATCATAAATTACGCAAACAGCTGTTACAGGAGAGCAGTTAGAGGCTATTGTTGGGAAAGAAAAAACAGGCTTATTTTCCATATCGCAAAGAGTTTTGCAAGTATCAATAGCACGACCACCGCCTACAGCAAAAACCATATCTGCTTTTTGAAATTGAGGATTTTGGGCAAGTTTTTTTATATTAGCATAAGTAGAGTCGCCACCATACCAGATAAAATCAATTATTTCAATATTAGAATTATGTACTCCAGCTAAAAGGGCATCTTTAGCTTTAGAAATTGCTGTTTTACCACCGATAACTACAGCTGTTTTGCCATAAGCACCACAAACTTTTGGAATTTGATTGTAAACATCACTGCCTACACTATATGAAGGTAAAAATACTGTATTCATAAATAAAACCACCTTATAATTAAATAATATCTTTAATATTATTATTTAAAACTTTTTGTATTTGCAAAGTGATTAATAGTTTATAACTAAAAAATAAAATTGTCAAGTTGTAAACTATATAATTAAAAAAATAAGTATGATATAATAATATAAAAAATTATATTAGGCGGTGATTTTATGGGTAAGGATAAAGGTTTGGAAAAATTTTTAAAAGAAGCAGAAGTTTTATTTGATGGTAATACATATAAGTTGAATATAGAAGAAAAAAATCAGATACAAGAAGCATTAGAAATGGCTTTTTGGGACGCAAAAGAAAGAAATAAACGAAAGAAAAAATAAATTATGCGAAAAAATATAAAATTAAGAGTGAAAAATTTAGTTAATAAATATCAAACAGCAGATCCATTTGCATTGGCAAAGGAATTAGATGTAAATATTTTATATGTGCCACTTCCTGAAAAGATACGTGGAATATTGGTGCGTGTTTTGCGAAAAAAGACTATTTTATTGAATGATAAATTGAATTATGAAGCTCAAAAAATTGTAATTTGTCATGAACTTGGTCATGTGCGTATGCATTGGCATGCAGGTTATTTTTTTTCAACATGAAGGAATATATTATTCTCCTGCTCGTTATGAATGTGAAGCAAATGAGTTTGCTATTCATTTGTTGAATTATTCTAGTGATTTTATTTATGATAAAGATTATATATTAGAAGTATTGGCTAAGGAAAATCCTAATCCATATGAAGTGCATAAAATCATCAATGCTTTGATGCAAATTGAAAGTATTTAAAAATACCAGCTAAAATGATAGCTGGTATTTTATTTATCAGATGATTATTGAATAGATTTTCCTAAATCTTCAGCTTGTTTTAATTGCTCTGGTTTATTTAAAATATCGCCAATATTCATATTTCCTCCAGCATAGACAATGCCTAGATTTTTCCAACCTAAATGAGATATTAATCCTTCATAAAAAGCTTTAACTGGTGCAAAATTATCAGAGGTATTTCCTTCTGAAGCCATAAGTAAAATACATTCTTTTTGTGGATTTTCATAATTTGGATTTAATTCGGCTATAGCGAATAAACGATCAAAAGCACATTTTAGTTGACCTGTGATGCCCCAATAATACATAGGAGAGGCTAAGACTATGATGTCTGCTGTCTTGTATACAGGATAGATTTGCGACATATCATCTTTTTGTACACAAGGAGCGTCTTCGTTTTTACCTCCATTACAACAACCAAGACAGCCATGAATATTCATTTTTTGTAAATCAAAGCAAGTAACTTCATGACCTACAGCTTCTGCTCCTTTAGTAAAATATTTGATGAGTTCTTTTGTATTACCATTTATTCTGGGACTTCCATTTAAAATACAGATTTTTTTATGCATAAATTTACACCTCCAATGTTTATATTTATAATTATAACAGTGTAGATTATTTGCTTGAAGTACGCACATTTTTGTTAGATACTAACCAAAAGGAGAGTTTTGATGTTTAAAAATTATATTGAAAATGCCAATTTTGAAGATACAGGTTTTAGTTATACATTATCATTAATACGAGGCAAGTATAAAATGGTTATTTTATACTGTTTAATGGAATTTAATATTGTCAGATACAATGAATTAAAAAGATATATAAAGACTATCTCACATAAAACACTTGCAGTATCTTTGAAAGAATTGGAAAAAGATGGCTTGATAATACGAAAAGAATATCCCCAAATACCACCTAAAGTAGAGTATAGTTTATCAGATAGGGGGAAATCGCTCATGGAAATTTTAGATAGATTATGCGTATGGGGAGAGATACATAAAAATGATATGAAATAAAAAAGTCTAGTAAATTTACTAGACTTTTAGGTGGAAAATTATTTTTCTGCATAATATTTTCTATACATAGAAGGTGAAATAGAAAATTCTTTCTTAAAGGTACGCGAAAAGGCTAATTGGTCGTCAAATCCTAATGAGGAAGCAATAATGGAAATAGAAAGCTCAGTAGTTATTAATGATATGCACCCAAAATATTGGACATATTAATTAGGCTACTAATTGAAACTTAATTCTGTATTCTACAGGACTAAGTCCTTTTAGTTTTATCTTTATCCGTTTTGTATTATAATATTTTATATAA
>ENA-OPYX01001309-OPYX01001309.1-human-gut-metagenome-genome-assembly--contig:-NODE-1309-length-13467-cov-3.544903_pt1 | contig 13467 bp, 18 predicted proteins | sample MGYA00242639_ERZ504486 | MGnify/ENA primary metagenome ERZ504486 (study PRJEB26092, sample SAMD00036296) | human gut metagenome | host: Homo sapiens | study: EMG produced TPA metagenomics assembly of... | reverse complement strand
TTTCTATAGTTAATACATCGCAAGGGGATATATCTTCTTGCGTGTAAAATTTCATATATCTTATTCAAGATAATTACCCTATTGGATAAAGGAAATTTCAAAATTTCCACTATAATACATTATCCCGCTGATCAGCGGTGAAATCAAGCGGTTCCTGAGAGATGACGGAATGATCAAGGTCAGCCGTTCACTGAAAGAACTGTCATACAAAGCGTATCAGACGCAGGAAAGGCTCGGAAAAGAGCTGGGAAGAGAGCCGTCGGTTGCAGAGATTGCAGAAGATTTAAAGGTCGCACCGGAAGAACTGACGATGGCAATGGATGCATGTACGGATGTGGAATCACTGCACAGACCTGTCTGTAAAAAAGAAGGACAGGAAATGTCATTGATGGAGAAAGTCGGTCAGGCTGATGCGGCAGAAGAAAGAGTTGTAGATCATCTGCTATTGAAAGAACTGCTGAAAAATCTGGATAAGGACGAGAGAAAGCTGATCTATCTACGATATTTTTCGGAAAAGACACAGACACAGGTAGGAAAAGAACTTGGAATTTCACAGGTTCAGGTATCCAGAATGGAAAAGAAGATATTAAAAAATTTAAGAGAGAAGTTATAACAGGCACGTCAGGGATCGATTCTATGTATGGAATCCATGCATAGAATTGTCAGAATCCGGCATACTAACTCATGAGATCCGGTAAAAGAAAGCATGGGAAGAAAGGGTGAGAATGTTGGAAGAAGGCAGAAAGAAGATCAGGATGTGCCTGATCTTTGTTATTACAGCAGCAGTGATCATAGGATTTATTTATTATTTTCATGATGTAAAAGGCAGTCACGGAGTAAATGAAGGAACGTTGGTAAAGAAGACGGTATACTATCAGGATGAAAAAACGGAGGTGAAGAAAGATGGCAGGGAAGGCAGGCACTGTATATATAAAGGCAGACCGGAATGTTGAGGTGGCAAAGACATCCGTGATGATCGGTGATGTGCTGAAGATAGAGTGTACAGACCCGGCAATGCTTGCCAGGATCCGGAGCATTCATCTGCTGACCTTTCATCATCCGGATGATAAGAGACAGCGTAGAACAGTGGTATCACTTCTGAAAGTGATACAGAAGATCCATGAGATCTATCCGGATGCAGCAGTAGAAAATATCGGAGAAACGGATTTTATCGTGACGTATGAGGAACAGGATGGAAAAGGCGGGATCATCCATGGCGTTAAGATTGTGGCTGTAGTACTGATCAGTTTCTTTGGCGCAGCATTTTCAACAATGGCATTCAATAATGATGTAGGTGTGACCAGAATGTTTGGACAGGTATATGAACTTTTAACCGGTACAAAGTCAGATGGATTTACAATCCTGGAGTTCACATACTGTATTGGTATTGTGATAGGAATTCTGACATTCTTCAATCATTTCGGAAAAAAACGATTGTCGGTAGATCCGACACCGATGGAGGTGGAGATGCGTCTTTACGAGAATGATATACAGACAACGCTGGTAGAGACATATTCCAGAAAGGAGAAAGAACTGGATGTTGGCGAAAAACATATGTCTGGCACTACTGGGATTTAGTGCAGGAATTACGGCGGCAGGCGGACTTTTTTCTTTTATCATAGGCCTGGGTGTGATATCGGACTTTGCCGACCGGACACATACAGGAGAACAGGTTATGTTATATGAAGATGCGGTTGCAGCCGGAGGAAGCCTGGGCGCCGTTATTTCTGTGTATCATCCGGCGGTTCCGTTCGCAGGCTGTCTGCTTCCGGTTATGGGACTGTTCGGAGGAATCTTTGTGGGCTGCTGGGCAATGGCTTTGACGGAAATGCTGGATCTGTTTCCGATCTTTATCAGGAGAATCCGTATGGTAAGAGGGATTGCAGCGGTGATGATTGGAATCGCATTTGGAAAAGGTCTGGGCGCATTATTGTTTTTCTGGAAGAGGTGGTGATGACATGGAGAAGAAAAAACAACAACAGTCATATGAAAATTATGTCAGGCAGAAAACACCGGTGCATAATCTGCCGGTAAATATGGCGAAAGCATTCGTTACAGGCGGTGCCATCTGTGTGATCGGGCAAGGCATTCTGAATATCTGCGAGAAAGCGGGACTGGGCAGGGATATGAGTGGAAGCTGGTGTTCGATGCTTCTGGTGCTTCTGAGTGCAGTGCTTACCGGATGCAATCTGTATCCGCAGATCGCAAAGTGGGGCGGTGCAGGAGCGCTGGTACCGATTACGGGATTTGCCAATTCAGTGGCAGCACCGGCGATTGAATACAAGAAAGAAGGACAGGTTATAGGAATCGGGTGCAAGATATTTACCATTGCCGGACCGGTGATCCTGTATGGGATATTTACAAGCTGGCTGCTTGGACTGTTCTATTGGCTGCTAAAAGTGGCAGGAGTTGCAGGATAATCTGTATGGAAATATAGCAGGAGGATATAAGAATATGATAAAAGGAAAGCAGAGTATAGCATTTAAGGCATCTCCGTATATTGAGGAAAGTGCATCTGTCGTCGGTAAGAAAGAGGGGGAAGGACCACTTGGCAGCAGGTTTGATATGGTGGGTCTGGATGATATGTTCGGGGAGGACACCTGGGAAAAAGCGGAAAGCAGTATGCAGAAAGAAGCCTGTCAGCTGGCACTTGGTAAAGCACATCTGACAGCAGGAGCCATTCGGTATCTGTTCGGAGGCGATCTGCTAAGGCAGGGAGTGGCAACATCACTTGGAGTTGAACAGCTGCAGATACCGATGTTTGGTCTGTACGGTGCATGTTCAACGTCAGGGGAGGCACTCGCCCTGGCATCGATGTGTGTGGCGGCAGGATACGGAGAGCGGATGCTCGTAGTGACATCCAGCCATTTCGGAAGTGCAGAAAAGGAATTCCGTTTTCCGCTCAGTTATGCGAATCAGAGACCGCTGTCTGCACAATGGACGGTGACCGGAAGTGGAGCATTTATTGTTGGAAAGAACAGGAGTCATGTGAGGATCACCGGAGTGACGGTCGGTAAGATTGTGGATTATGGCTTGAAGGATTCGCAGAATATGGGCGCATGTATGGCTCCGGCAGCCTGCGATACGATCATCCAGAATCTGGAAGATTTTGAAAGAAAAGAAGAAGATTATGACCGGATCATTACCGGAGATCTCGGATATGTGGGACAGAGTATATTATTTGATCTTATGCGGGAAAAAGAATACGATATCAAAGAAAGACATATGGATTGTGGGATGACAATATTTGATCAGAGCAGGCAGGATACCCATGCGGGAGGAAGTGGCTGCGGATGTGCTGCAGCAACGTTATCGGCGTATATCCTGCCTGCCATTGCAAGCGGTGAGTGGAAGAGGGTACTGTTCGTTCCGACAGGAGCACTGATGTCGACGGTCAGTTACAATGAGGGAGCAAGTGTTCCGGGAATTGCACATGGAATCGTGCTGGAACACTGTTAGACAAAAACATACAGGGAGGAAACATAATATGGATTATATCAATGCATTCTGGGTGGGAGGTCTGATCTGTGCACTGACACAGATATTGCTGGACCGGACAAAGCTGATGCCGGGAAGGATTATGGTGCTTTTGGTGTGCAGCGGCTCTGTATTAGGAGCACTGAAGATATATCCGGTGATTCAGGAATATGCAGGAGCCGGTGCCAGCGTACCATTATTGGGATTCGGTAATCTTTTGTGGAAAGGTGTCAAAGAAGCTGTAGATAAAGAAGGATTCATCGGGATATTTATGGGCGGATTTAAGGCAAGTGCCGTTGGAATATCTGCAGCACTTATCTTTGGCTATCTGGCATCGCTTGTCTTTGAGCCGAAGATGAAGAAATAATGTTCAAAGGTAGTTCATGTATTATAATAAAACTCCCGTAGAAGCTGTCAGAGTGGCAGTCCCGGCGGGAGTATTTATACTAAAATATGCAAGAGAAACTGCCGGTGGCAGATCCTCTGCATTGCTACCTGATCAGATGATCGAGAAAACGGCAAGGAGTTCGTTATCTCTGAATACAGGGGAATTAAGCAAGTTCTTCACCTGTGATCATCTTGTAGCACTGAAGATATTTGTCAATTGTTTTCTGGACAATATCATCCGGAAGGTTCCAGTCATTATCCGGGTGAGAAGTCAGCCAGTCACGTGCAAACTGTTTGTCGAACGACGGCTGTCCGTGTCCCGGTTCATAACCTTCTACAGGCCAGAAACGGGAGCTGTCCGGTGTCAGCATCTCATCACCGATAACCATATTACCATTTTCATCAAGACCAAATTCGAATTTGGTATCTGCGATAATGATACCACGGCTTAATGCATAGTCTGCACATTTTTTATAGAGAGCGATCGTACAGTCACGAAGCTTGGCTGCATATTCTTCGCCTTTACCAGGGAAATATTTCTCAAGGTGGGCAATGCTCTGCTCGTAAGAAATATTTTCATCATGATCTCCGATCTCAGCTTTTGTGGATGGTGTATAGATTGGCTCTGGAAGCTTATCCGATTCTTTTAATCCTTCCGGAAGTTTGATGCCGCATACAGTACCATTCTCCTGATAACTCTTCCATCCGCTTCCTGTGATGTAACCACGTACGATACATTCGATTGGAAGCATCTCAAGCTTTTTGCACATCATGCTGTTACCGTCATATTCTGGTTTCTGGAAGAATTCAGGCATATCTTTCACATCAGTAGAGATCATGTGGTTTGGAAGAATGTCTTTTGTCAGGTCGAACCAGAATTTAGACATCTGCGTCAGAACAGTTCCTTTCTTGGAAACAATATTCTTAAGAATTACGTCAAAACAACTGATACGATCAGTGGCAACCATAATCAGGCTGTCTCCGTTATCATAAATTTCACGGACTTTACCTTCTTTTATTGGTTTCATAACAATACCTCGCTATTTATATTTTTTTTAATATGTCCTCACTAATAGTCAAACAGATTTTTCAGGAAAAAATCAATAGTAAATTGCAAAATTATGAAAAAAAGTACAAAATATAAATTATGATGTATAATAAGAATATCGTAAAAAAGAATACTGATAAGTAATGGTAATAGTGACTGATAACGACAGATAATAAGGAAAGAAATTATGAAACATATTACAATTGGAATCCTGGCTCACGTAGATGCCGGGAAAACAACATTATCGGAATGCATGCTTTACTTAAGTGGGCAGATTAGAAAGCTCGGAAGAGTGGATCATAAGGATGCATTTTTGGATACATACGAATTGGAGCGGGAAAGAGGAATCACGATCTTTTCCAAGCAGGCAGAATTAAAGATGGGAAATCTGGGGATAACGCTCCTGGATACACCGGGGCATGTGGATTTCTCTGCAGAAATGGAACGTACCTTACAGGTGCTGGATTATGCAATCCTGGTGATCAATGGTGCCGATGGTGTGCAGGGACACACGCGTACGCTTTGGAGACTGCTCAAAAGATATCAGATACCGACGTTCATATTCATCAATAAGATGGATCAGGTGGGAACGGATAAGGCAAAGGTACTGGCAGATCTGCAGAACAGACTGGATGAAGGGTGTATCGATTTTTCGGAGATAACGGAAGAAACGTATGACAGTCTTGCCATGTGTGATGAGAAAGCGATGGAAGAGTATCTGGAGTCGGAGAAAGTAGAAGAGGATACAATTGCTGAGATAATCGGTAACAGGAAAGCATATCCGTGTTATTTTGGTTCGGCGCTGAAGATGGAAGGCGTACAGGAATTCATGGATGGGATGACCGGTTACATAGAGAAAAATCAGCAGCAAAAAACAGATCCGGCATCCGGTGAAAGTGACACGAAAGGAAAAAGTACAGGCATTTTTGGCGCAAAAGCCTATAAGATTTCCAGGGATGCAGCAGGGAACCGTCTGACACATCTGAAAGTAACATCCGGAAGACTGAAAGTGAAAGATATCCTGAAAGGGGATATGTGGAAGAACGGTCACTCAGATGAAACAGAGGGTGCCGATCATAACTGGGAAGAAAAGGTCAATCAGATCCGCATTTATTCCGGTGAAAAATATGAGATGGTACAGGAAGCGAAAAGCGGCATGGTATGTGCAGTAACCGGATTGAATTATACTTATCCAGGTGAAGGCCTTGGCATAGAATGCGATTCCGAAGCACCGGCACTGGAGCCTGTCTTAAGCTACAAGATCGAACTCCCGGATGGGTGTGACGTCCACAAAATGCTCGGAAATTTACGTATACTCGAAGAAGAGGACCCAATGCTTAAGATCGTATGGAATGAAGAACTGGGAGAGATCCATGCAAAACTTATGGGAGCAGTCCAGATCGAGATATTAAAAAGTCTGATCAAAGACAGGTTTGGTGTAGATGTGGAATTCGATACGGGAAATATCGTATATAAAGAGACCATCCAGAATACAGTGGAAGGTGTGGGCCATTTCGAACCGCTCCGGCATATGCGGAAGTACATCTGAAGATGGAACCGGGAGAAAGAGGCAGCGGTATTGTGATCGGGACAGATTGTAGTGAGGATATGTTAGACAAGAACTGGCAGCGTCTGATCCTTACCCATCTTCTGGAAAAAGAACACAGGGGTGTGCTGACAGGTTCTGTGATCACGGATATGAAGATCACACTGACGGCAGGACGGCACATCTGAAACATACCGAAGGCGGGGATTTTCCGGCAGGCAACCTACCGTGCGGTGCGCCAAGGACTGATGCAGGCCGAAAGTATGCTGCTGGAACCGTATTATGATTTTCAGCTGGAAATTCCATCGGGAATGATCGGACGGGCACTTACAGATATTCAGCGGATGAATGGGAAGACCGGTACACCGCAGACAGAAGGAGAGATGACGACGATCGAGGGATATGCACCGGTTACAGGTATGCGGGATTATCAGATGGAAGTGAATTCCTATACAAGAGGACAGGGACATCTGACCTGTACGTTCCGCGGCTATGAACCTTGTCGGAACGCAGAGGCAGTGATCGAAGAGATTGCTTATGATCCGGAGCGCGATATCGAGAATCCGACAGGATCCGTCTTCTGTTCCCATGGTGCAGGATTTAACGTTCCATGGAATCAAGTGCCAGAGTACATGCATTTGGAGAATCAGCTTGAAAAAGAACGGGCATTAGAAGAAGCAAAGAGGCAGTCAGAGCAGGCAGCAAGACAGGTACCGAGAGCAGCCAGAACACCGGGAGTCTATTCTAAAGCAGCAGAAAAAGAACTGGAAGAAATCTTTATCCGCACATATGGAAAAGTAGAAAGAAAAGGTGGACTGACACCAAAAACTTACGAAAGTGAGTATGCGAAAAAGCAGCGCAAAAAAGAAGAGGCTATGCAGGAATACCTGCTGGTTGACGGATACAATGTTATTTTCGCATGGGAAGAGCTGAAAGAACTGGCAAAAGTCAGCATCGAGGCTGCCAGAGACAAACTGATGGATATCCTGTGTAATTATCAGGGGTATAAGAAATGTGTCCTGATTCTGGTATTTGATGCATACAAGGTAGAAGGCTATGCACTGGAGATCCAGAAGTATCATAATATCCATGTCGTATATACCAAAGAAGCCGAAACTGCCGATCAGTACATTGAAAAGGTCGTTCATCATATCGGAAGAAAGTATCATGTGACGGTCGTGACTTCCGATGGGGTAGAGCAGGTAATCACGATGGGGCAGGGTGGAACCCGTATTTCTTCCAGAGATTTCTTAGAAGAGATTGAATATACAAAGAAATTGATTGAAGAAGATAATGAAAAACAACGGGTCAGTGACAGGAAACTATCTGTTTGACCATGCGGATGAGGAATTTGTGAAAAAAATGGAAAATATCAGGCTTGGAAAAGAAACTGAATAAGGATAAGTAAAAATAAGCACATAGAAAAATCTTAAAGATTCGATTTCTCTATGTGCTTTGTATTGGTGTCCGGTATAAGGCAGAGACTTAATGAAAGTATGTATATATAGAAATAATATATAAGTAATGAAAACATATCAATAAACACAATTAGACAGACAGATTATTTATTGGTAAGATTATAGTTTAATAATAGCATGCAAGTCATGAATGAAGGGGAATATATGAAAAGAAAATGATGGGATAAAAAAGGGAACCCTGATTATAGTTTTGCTGGTATGCATTGCTGCATATTTATGGGTACCGGAGATACATAAGACAATGAACCGTATATTTAAGATGTTTGCAAGTGGAGACTTTACAGTTGTAAGAGATTTTGTTGCGTCATATGGGGGATATGCGGCGCTGATATCTTTCTTGTTGATGATTTTTCAGTCAATCGCAGCACCTCTTCCGGCATTTTTAATTACATTTGCCAATGCCAGCCTGTTTGGATGGTGGAAAGGTGCGATCCTTTCATGGAGCAGCGCAATGGTGGGAGCAGCAATATGCTTTTATATTGCAAAAATATTAGGACGTGACGTGGCAGAAAAATTAACAAGTAAAACAGGTCTTGAACAAATTGATACATTTTTTGAACGTTACGGAAAGAATACGATTTTAATCTGTCGTCTTCTTCCGTTTGTATCATTTGACATTGTTAGTTATGCGGCAGGTCTTACTTCGATGTCATTTGTTTCATTCTTTGTTGCTACGGGAATCGGACAGTTACCGGCAACCATCGTCTATTCTTATGTGGGCGGTATGCTGACTGGCGGAGCGAAACTTCTTGTAACAGCACTATTGATTTTGTTTTCTCTTTCGGCATTAATTTTTATGCTGAGAAAGATATATATGGACAGACAGTCCGGAAAATAAAAAAAATGGGAGGAAAAAGAATATGGAAACATAGTTACAATCCGGAGGATCTTGCAAAATGTTTGGGACAATCGGGGAAAAAACGCATCAGAGTTGGCAGAAAAATTTCTTTGCTTATTACAATGCGGTATTCGAAGAGGGTGCGCTGACTGCAAGAGAGAAATCATTGATCGCACTTGCAGTGGCACATACCGTACAGTGCCCATATTGTATTGATGCTTACACGAACGACTGCCTGGATAAAGGTGTCAGCGAAGAACAGATGACAGAGGCGGTACATGTAGCAGCGGCGATCCGCGGCGGAGCAAGTCTTGTACACGGGGTACAGATGAAAAATATTGTAAAGAAACTGGAGTTTTAATTAAAAAAGAAGAAAAGAGGAAAAATAAGATGAAAAAGAAAATTGTGACATTATTACTGGTAGCTGCAATGACAGGTACAATGGTTGTTGGATGTGGATCCAAGGCTGATGATAAGACATCCGATACGAAGACAGAACAGACGGATGATAAAAAGGATACAGAGGAAAAGAAAGAACTGGCAGATGATGAATACCAGTATGTATCCGCGGCAGATACAGTAAGTGCAGACGGAGTTCACGTGTTAGATGTAAGAGAATGGGAAAATTATTCCAAAGGAAGAGTTGCAAATTCAGAGTGGTGCCCAATCTTCCCATTGGAGGATGATTCCCTGGTAGATGAGATGACAACTTATGCCAAAGATCATCTGAATGACGGAAAAGATATCTATCTTATCTGCAACAGTGGAAAACGTGGAGCTGAAAAAGCAACAGGTGTATTAAGAGATGCAGGAATTGAACCGACATCCATCTATACAGTAGAAGGTGGAGCAGAAGCACTTGGTAAAGAAAATGGGGCATTGACTACAGACCGTACAGAAGAAAACATCGACTGGAAATATGTAGCAGGAAAGGATGCCGTTGACAAGGTAGGAGATAAAGATGTACAATTTTTAGATGTCCGTGATGATGATACCTATAAAGCAGGTCATCTGAAAGGAACACTTCAGTGCAGCCTGAAGGAATTTGATACACCGGAAGCACAGACAGAGATGTACAATCTTGCAAAAGACAAGATGGACAAGGATGAGCCTGTATATATTCTCTGCTACAGTGGTAATAAATGTGCAAAAACAGCAATTTCAGTAATGAAAGATGCAGGATTTGATACAGATAATTTATTTATCATTGAGAATGGAGCAAAAGACGGAGACGTATCCGCAGCTTTTGTAACAGAGTAAAGACAGATATTTTGTAGATATATATTTTAAAAGGAGGAGCAATTGTGAAAAAGAGAATAATGGTTGTATTGCTAAGTACAGCAATGGTCGCATCCCTTGCAATTGGATGTGGTTCAAATTCGAAATCAGATGACACTAAATCTGAGACAAAGACAGAAGAAAAAGCAGATACGAAAGAAGAGACAAAAGACGTTGAATCTGTAGAACAGAGAACGGTCTATGTCACACCAGAGTGGCTGAAGAGTGCACAGGATGGTAATCAGGAAGGTTATGAAGATGTAGTTGTAGCAGAAGTTGCTTATGGTGATAATGCAAAAGACTGTGATTCTTATCAGAAAGGGCACATTCCTGGAGCAATCTATGTTGGTGATGTTGAAGTAGAAGATGCTACAGGATCAGAAGACGGAGCATATAATCTTCTTTCTGCCGATGAAATTGAGAAAAACCTTCTTTCACATGGTATTACAAAAGACACAAAGGTTGTTCTTTATGGAGGAGATATCTCAGGAACAGCACGTGTTGCTTATGCTTATATCTGGGCGGGTGTTGAAGATGTCAAGATTGTAAATGGCGGAATCGATGCATGGAAGAAAGCCGGATATGAGACAGAGAAAAAGACAAACGAAGGAACAGAAGCAAAAGATTTCGGAACAGTGGTACCTGCACATCCGGAGTACTGGACATCGATTGAAGATGCAAAAGACAAAGTTGCTAATGACGATAACTTCAAATTGGTAAGTATCAGAAGCGAAGATGAGTGGCTTGGTAAGACAAGTGGTTACAACTATATGGACAAAGCCGGCGAGCCGGACGGTGCTGTATGGGGAAAAGGTGCTAAGACGGCAACCGATGTTGCAGACTTTACAAATGATGATGGAACAGTAAAGGATCTAGACGGATTCAAAGAAGTATGGAAAGACTGTGATTTCACATTAGAACAATCATCTTGCATTCTATTGTGGAACAGGCTGGAGAGCAACCGTACCATTCCTTGTACTTTATGAAAATGGATATGATAACATTTCTGTGTATGATGGTGGATGGTATGAGTGGTTAATGCATGATGACTATCCGGTACAGGTTGGTGATCCGGCAAGTGATGATTGTGTTCACACAACAGTTGGAGAACTTCCTACAGGAAAAGCTGCAAAATAAAACAAAGCAGGGAGTGTAGAAAATTTCTGCGAAAATATAATACAAAGATTAGGGGCGCTGTCACTGGATATTTGGTGACAGCGTTTGGTAGTATTAAGGAGTAAAATGAAAAAAAGTCATTTATATATTTTTAGATTTATTAACTATAGCGTTTTTGATCGGAGGATATGCGTTCCAATATTTTACAAGAAAAAAATCTGGGGATGCTCCGGTGGGTGAATTATCAGAATATACAGCTTCAGAAGAACCCTGTTTATGATATAGTAAAATATATTACAGTTGCTGCTGCTGTTGTACTTATCGTATTAATTATTGTGGGATATAGGAAGAAAAAAGAATTGTTGGGAAAGACAGATTTTGTAATGATTGTGATCATGCAGATATTAGGAATTATTTATTTGGGAATTACGATGTTGAAATCTGTAGAATCGTTTCCGGCATATTATTTTTTAATGCCGCTTCTTGGGGCAGCGACACTGATGCAGATTATCAGAAATGGAATTGCAGTGGGGACAAAAAAGAATGAAAAATAAAAAACTGTGGATATTTATCGGAATGATCGTTCTGATTTTGATATAAATCACATATTTGGCTGGTCTTCTTATCTGGGAAATACAGAGAATCTGAAATTCCTGGAAAATATGGTACAGGAAAATTTAGTGTTGGCGATTGGCATCTATACCATACTTACCATCATAAGCTGTGTGGTACTTGCACTTCCGGGGGGTGACATTTGCAATCGTTGCAGGTCTGGTATTTGGACCGGTACTTGGAACCATCTGTTGCTCCGTAGCGACTACACTTGGGGCTATGGTAGCATTTGTTGTAGGAAGATTTTTTACTTTACAGGACATTATTAAGCCGATGGCGATGAAGAACAAATATTTAAAAAAATGGTTATTTGATGAGTCTGGAAATAATGAAGTATTTATTCTGATGATCACAAGACTGGTCATTATTTCCGTATAATCTGCAGAATTTTGCTTATGGTGTGACAGATATTAAGTTTTCAACATATTCCATTTGTTCTTTGATCTTCATGCTTCCGGGAACAGCTATGTATACGGTTGGAATGGCAGGACTTGCAGACAAAGAGAACCGTATTCTTTATATCGGGATAGCAATTGTTCTGGCTGGGATTGTAATAGGGCTTGGTGCGTTCCTTAAGAAGCATTATGTGCAGGAGGAAAAAAATGAAGGATAACAATACAGTAGAAGCGTGTACCCATTGTCACGTCTGCCAGAATCAGTGTGAATTTTTGAAAAAGTACGGAATAGATATCGGAGATACAGAGAAGTTAAAAGAGCTTTCTTATCATTGTTTCCTGTGTGGAAAGTGCACAGAGGTATGCCCCGAGAATATTGATGGAAGAGAGTATATTCTAAATCTCCGGAGAGAAAAAGTAGAAAAATCCGGTGGAACTTTGGAAGAAAAAGGATATGGGATGCTGTTAAAAGAAAAAAAGATTATATATATCGGAATTACAGACATGCACAAGGGGAAAGTATTCTGTTTCCGGGATGTAATTTTCCTTCTTTTTATCCAAAGACGACCAAGAGGCTGGTAAATGAACTGAAAAAATATGGTATAGGAGTGGCATATGACTGCTGTGGAAAGCCGATTGTAGAACTTGGCATGAAAGAGGATGAAAAAAGGATTATAAGTCAGATACAATCAGAATTGCATAAAAGAAAAATCAAAGAAGTAATCATGCTTTGTCCGAACTGCTATGCATATTTAAAACCAAGAATGGAAGAAGTAAAGGTTGTAAGCATTTATGAAAAGCTTGAGGAATTCGGAATCGGAAAGAAGAATCTGCTTCCGGCAAAGGTGTTCCTTCCATGTCCTGACAGGGAAAAGAAAGAACTGTTAGGAGAGATAGAGCAATACATAGAAGGAAAGCTGACTCCAATCGAAGAGGTACAGTGTTGTGGCTTAGGTGGCTGTGCCCCTGTAAAAGAACCAGAACTTGCAAAAATATGGGAGCAGCGTTAAAAAACAGTGGCGGGCAGAAGATTTACAGCTATTGTGCGTCCTGTGCAGGCAATCTAAATCGGAACGGATGTAAGAATGTCACTCATATTTTGACAGAAATATTAGAAACAGATGAAAAAGCCGATACAGGGAAATCGATGTTGAATAGGATGAAAACAAAATTTATATAAGGGGATAACGACGGAAATGAAATGGGCAGTGATCGTATTTACCAGAGTTCCCATTCCGGGACAGACAAAGACAAGAATGATGCCATATTTTTCGCCGGAAGAATGTGCAAAA
>ENA-OPYX01001308-OPYX01001308.1-human-gut-metagenome-genome-assembly--contig:-NODE-1308-length-13469-cov-3.624944_pt1 | contig 13469 bp, 13 predicted proteins | sample MGYA00242639_ERZ504486 | MGnify/ENA primary metagenome ERZ504486 (study PRJEB26092, sample SAMD00036296) | human gut metagenome | host: Homo sapiens | study: EMG produced TPA metagenomics assembly of... | reverse complement strand
GATAACCTCTGTCGAAGTAGCTTTAACCGCATCGTCAACGGCTTGAATTTGTGCTCCCGCACCTGTACGGGAACCGATAAGACCGACCGCGTGGAACTTTTCCGGGATATTCATTTGTTTTCTTAAAATCGTCATCAATATTGGCGATATAAAGACCGATTGTATCGCAAAACGCCGACACCGACAAACTGTGTCATACCGCATTTCCCAAACATATCGTTATTCATAATATCCCTCCCCAAACCAATCTGATATATATTATATCATTATTTTAACCTTTTTGCAATCCTAAAATGAATTGTTATACATCAAAATGTAGAAAATTTCAAATAAGTATTGATATTTAGGGCAATTTTTGATATTATATAGAGTATTGAAATAAAAATACATTAGGAGTTGAAGATATGCCTGCTTGGGTTGTTGATTTGTTAAACCGCTTGAACTCTACATTTGTGGTAGACGGACGTTGGCAGTGGTTTGTTAGTGGATTGGGATATACGCTTTTAATATCTCTTTTCTCGGTATTGTTGGGTTTGGTAATTGGTATTCTGATGGCACTTATGCGTCTGTCAAAAAGTAAGATTTTAAGAGCCGTTTCGGGAATTTATATTGATATTATCCGCGGTACGCCGACAATGGTACAGCTGCTTATAATTTATTTTGTTATTTTTGCAAATGTGCATATTGATAAGTGGGTAGTCGGATTTATTGCATTCGGTATAAACAGCGGTGCGTATATTGCGGAAATCGTCAGAGGCGGTATATTGTCCGTAAATATCGGTCAGACTGAGGCGGGACGTTCGCTTGGTATGACGCATAAACAGACTATGGCAAGCATTGTTATGCCGCAGGCTATGAAAAATATTCTGCCGGCGCTTGGTAATGAATTTGTTGTATTGATAAAAGAAACAGCCGTAATTGGTATGATTGCGAATATCGACCTTGTCGGAGCGGCAAGAAAGGTACAGAGCCTTACATATGATTACCTTATACCGCTTTTGTCAATAGCAGTTATATATTATGTTGTTATAAAGATTATAAGTACGTTGCTTTCTAAAGTTGAAAAAGGTATGAGAAAGGCGGATAAGAGATGATAAAGGTTACCGGTTTAAAAAAGCATTTTGGAGATTTGGAAGTATTAAAGGGAATTGACCAGCACATAAAACAAGGCGAAAAGGTTGTTGTTATAGGTCCTTCGGGTTCGGGTAAATCAACATTTTTGAGATGTCTTAATTTGCTTGAAGTACCGACAGAGGGTGAAATTCTCATTGAGGGCGAAAGCATTACCGCTCCAAAAACAAATGTAAATAAAATTCGTGAAAAAATGGGTATGGTGTTTCAGCAGTTTAATCTGTTCCCGCACCTTACAGTGCTTGACAATATAACTCTTGCACCGATTAAGGTTAAGAAAATGCCGAAAGTAGAGGCTGAAAAGCTTGCACGTGAGCTTTTGAATAAAGTAGGTCTTGCGGACAAAGAGGACTCATATCCCGCACAGCTTTCGGGCGGTCAACAGCAGAGAATTGCAATAGCACGTGCACTTGCAATGCAGCCGGATATAATGTTGTTCGATGAACCTACATCGGCACTTGACCCTGAAATGGTCGGTGAAGTTCTTTCTGTTATGAAAGACCTTGCGGACGGTGGTATGACAATGGTTGTTGTAACTCACGAAATGGGATTTGCACGCGAAGTTGCGTCAAGAGTTTTGTTTATGGATGGTGGATATGTGCTTGAAGAAGGCACTCCGGATGAAGTTTTCAGCAATCCGAAAAACGAAAGAACAAAAGAATTTTTGAGTAAAGTTTTAAAGTAGTTATCTAACACAGAATGTGTTAAATATAAAATAAGTGATTTTAGGAGGATACAAAAATGAAAAAGGGTTTAATGAAAGTGGTAGCTTTGGCAGCTGCATCAGTTATGGCAGTGGCAGCACTTGCAGGTTGCGGAAGCAGTGATAAGTTGATTATGGGTACAAATGCAGCATTCCCACCGTTTGAATACACAACATCACAAGGTCTTGTAGGCGAATTTGACGGTATTGACGTTGCTATTTCAAATAAGATTGCTGAAAACGTAGGTAAAGAACTTCAAATTGAAGATATGGAATTTGACGGACTTGTTGCATCTGTAAGCACAGGTAAGGTTGATATGGTTGTTGCAGGTATGACTGCTACAGACGAAAGAAAGCAAAGCGTTGATTTCTCTGATCCATACTATGTTGCATCACAGGTTATCGTTGTTGCACCTGACAACACAGATATTACAAGTGCAGAAGATTTGAAGAATGACAAGACAGTCGGCGTTGTTCTTGGTTACACAGGCGACAATATCGTAACAAACGATTTACAGCTTGCAGAAGACAAGGTTACAAGAGCAAACAGAGGTATTGATATAGTTCAAGACGTTAAGAACGGTAAGCTTGACGCAGTAGTTATCGACTCTGCAACAGGTAAGGCTCTTGCTGAAAAGAACGGTCTAAAGGTTGTTGAAGATCCACAGGCATTTGAAACAGAAGAATATGCAATCGCAGTTAAGAAGGGTAACACAGAACTTCTTGACAAGATTAACGAAACACTTTCAGAAATGAAAGCTTCAGGCGAAATTGAACAGCTTGCAATGGAATACGACGAAAAGCTTGCTGAAAACAATCAGTAATTGATAATTGAAAATTGAAGGACGGCTTTATTATGCCGTCCTTTTTGCTTAAGGAGTTATATATGCGTATAGATAAATATATTTCCGGCTGCGGATATGCAAGCAGAAAAGATGTGAAAAAACTAATAAAACAAGGTATTGTGTTTATAGACGGTGAAGTGTGTAAAAAGCCGGAAGAACAGACTGATGAAAACAGTATTGTTGAGGTTGACGGTGAAAGATTGATTTATCGTGAATTTGTTTATTTAATGCTAAATAAACCTCAAGGGTGCGTAAGTGCTGTTTATGATAAGAAGTATCCCGTTGTAACCGAATTTGTTCCGGAGGAATACGCACATTTTGAGGTATATCCCGTAGGCAGACTTGATATAGATACGGAGGGCCTTTTGATCCTCACAAATGACGGTCAATTCGCTCATGAAATGACATCACCGAAAAAAGATGTGTATAAAAGATATTTCGCGGTGCTTGATAAACCTATGGAAGAAAAAGATGTTGAAATATTCGCAGGCGGTATGGAATTTAAAGAGTTTACCGCAAAAAGCGCAAAGCTTGAAATAACGGAAAATCCGAATGAGGTTTATATCGAAATTGCAGAGGGTAAATTTCATCAGGTGAAACGTATGTGCGAAAGAGTCGGTAAAACGGTTACGTATCTGAAACGTGTCGCAATCGGCAATTTGAAACTTGATAAATCACTCGAAAAAGGCGAAGTCCGTGAATTGACAAAAGATGAACTTGATATGCTGTATAAGAAATAACTTCAAACAATAATTCGTAGGGTGACGTTAAGGAAAGTTATAACAGCCGTTCACATCCGTAGGGGCGATCATTGATCGCCCATTTTGGTAGACTAAGATAATAGATGAAGAGAGTGGAGAACGGCGCTCGCGACGTCCCGCAAAGCCACCCCTCAGGCGGCAATGCCGCCAGCTCCCCTCAAGGGGAGCCTATAATGGATAATGAGAGTAGGGGATGTTCCTAAAAAGCCACCACTCCGTCACTTCATGCCACCTCTCCTCAAGGAGAGGCTTTCCGTAAGGCTCCCATTGAGGGGAGCCTATAATGGATAATGAGAGTAGGGGACGTCCCTAAAAAGCCACCACTCCGTCACTTCGTACCACCTCTCCTTAAGGAGAGGCTTTCCGTATGGCTCCCATTGAGGGGAGCTGTCAACGAAGTTGACTGAGGGTGGCAACCACCAAAATACAAGGGCGGTCAATGACCGCCCTTATTACGTTATTCAAATTTAATTTCCTCGTCATCAAGTGCATAAATCACAGCCGCAACGGCACTGGAATTATTATCAACCGTTATAAAATCAGCGACTTCTTTTACTTCATCAACGGCGTTACTGACCGCAACACCGACATTTGCCATTTTAACAAGTGCAAGGTCGTTTTCGTTATCGCCGATACCGATTGTATTACTTCTGTCAACATTCATCAAATCGGCAAGGTGCATAAGCCCCTCACCCTTACTTGCGTTTTTAGGCAAAAGTTCATAGTACCAAGGACTGGACTGCACAAATTCATAATCATTAACAAACGGTGAATTTGCAATCGCATCTCTTATCTGCTGAATTTCATTTTCTTCAACCATAAACAATACTTTTACCCAATCTTCCTTTATATCGTGATAATCAAGAAAATTATCGGGTAAATCTTCAAGAACCTGATGTTCTCTTACTTTTTGATTAACTTTACAGAAATAAATTTTATCCGAAGTACAAACTTCAATTCCCACAAAGTCAAACATTTTATCCATATATTCAACGCATTTCAAAGCACCTTTATCAAGTGTGCTTGCCCATAAAAGTTTTTCGTCATTAAAATCATATATTGCCGCACCGTTAAAGCAAACCATAGGTGCATTTGGGTGAACGTAGTTTAGCATTAACTTTGCGCCTTGCGGCACACGTCCTGTTGCAAATGTGAAAAGTCCGCCCTCTGACTTGAAATATTCAATAGCTTTACTGTTTTCGTCCGATACACGTTTATCGGTTGTAAGAAGTGTATCGTCAAGGTCGGTGCATAAAAGTATTCCGTCAAATTTTCCCATACTGTTCGTCCTTTCGTGTTTTTTTTCTACACGCATAATTTTAGCATATTATATGAATTTAATCCATTTGTATTTTATATAAAAATAATATTGTATCATAAGTTAAAATGTGCTATAATTATAAGATACAGAATGGGTGTACAATATTCAAAACGGGAAGGCTGTAAGGTATGAAAATAACAGATTCAATGATAAAAAAATCCTGCTCGGCGACTATTTACAAGCGTGGCTTGGAATACTTTAAAGAGGGCAGAGTTCATTTAAGAAAACGTGAGGATAATTTAATAACAGCCGTAGTTGACGGGGAAGAACTCTACAATGTGCAGGTAAGACTGTCTGAAAAAGGTGTAGAGGATTGTTTTTGTACCTGTCCTTATTTTGAAACGATGAATTCTGTTTGCAAACATATTGTTTCAACATTAAAGCAACGTCAAAAGGAACTTGACGAGGGTGCGGATTATGTTGATGAAAACGATAAGATTGCAAAAACGCTTTGCGGTGAATTTGCGTCAAGAAAATACGAAAAACAGCCACTATATGCAAAGTTTACACTGCACATAAATAAGCACAATACAAACGGTGTATCGTATGCAATGTCTGTTGAAATCGGCGGTAATAAAGTACACGGTATTGAAAATTTTTTGGAATGTTATTTGAAAGGCAAGGAGTTTAAATTTGACAGATACACGTCATATAATCCCGCAGTAACGGAATTTCCGAAACATCAAGACGAGATAATAGCAATACTTGCGGAAACATACGAAAATCGTGCGGCAGATGTTCAGATGTATATGAAAGCGGCATATCAAACGGCTTTCGGCTCACTTGCGGCAAAGAGAATATTCCCTCTGCTGCAATATGTTGATTTTTCTGTTGTATTTGATGGGCTTTCTTTGGCAATGTAAGAATAGAAGAAGACAATCCAGATATAATAATTGATGTTGACGCAGGTGACGGTGAAGTTGATATGTCTGTCAGTGACAGAGGCTTTGCACTGACGCATGACGGTGAGTGGTTCTTTTACGAGAACACGATATACCACACAAGCGAAGAATGGCGTGAGTATTTTATGCCGATATACCATGCACTTGCAACGGAGGGCAGAACACAAATCAGTTTTTAAAGGTGACAATACAATTTTGTTTGCCACTCACGTTTTACCCGATATACGCAGTAAGCACGGCGTTATAACACGCGGTATCGAAGATATGATTGTCGATGCGAAACCGACATTTGAAGTGTATTTTGACGCGACACAAGGCGGTATAACTGCCGTTGTTAAGGCGAATTACGGAAGTATAGGATTACGTTTGCCGAACGATGTAAACGGTAACGGCAAAATCGTTGTGCGTGACTATGAGATTGAAAACGATTTGCTTTCGTCATTTAAGATGTTCAATTTACAAGACGGTACATTCATGTTGAAATCGGACAGAGAAATATATTTATTCCTATCGGACGAAATTCCTGTACTTAAAGAAAAAGCAAAGCTCTATTATTCCGACAGATTTGCCGGCTTGAAGATTATGGACCGAGTGGATATAAGTGCGTCTGTAACATATAACAGCGGTGTTGATTTGCTTGAGGCTGACTTTGAAAGTAATCTGTCATATGAACAGATCAGCGGAATTTTAAGTGCGGTTAAACTGAAGAAAAGATTTTACAGATTGTCAAACGGCAGTTTTATCGACCTTGAAAACAGTAAACAAAAGGATATTTTCAATTTGCTTGATCAACTTGATTTTTCTTTTGAAGATATTAAAACGGTAAAAGGTAATTCCGAAGTATCATGCACTTTACTTAAATTCTCTTTCATCTGTTGAAAAGAATGAAGAATTTAAAAAATATATTGAGGAAATAAAAAATATAGAGCCTGTAATTCCGAGTGAAGTCAGAGACATTTTGCGTGGCTATCAAAAAGACGGAATGGCATGGCTCAGCCAGCTTTCTTATCTTGGCTTCGGCGGTATATTGGCAGACGATATGGGTCTTGGTAAAACGCTGCAGGTTATTGCGTATATTCACGGAATAAAACCCGAAAAACCGACGCTTATCGTTGCACCGAGTGCACTTACTTATAACTGGCTCAGCGAAATAAATAAATTTACACCGAATGCCAAAACCATAATAGTTGACGGTGCAAAAGAGGACAGAGAAAAACTTATACAGACTATCGGCGAGTATGAATTTGTAATCACGTCATATCCGCTTTTAAGACGCGATATTGCACATTATAAAGAATTTGAATTTTCGTATTGCTTTATAGACGAGGCACAGCATATTAAAAATCCGAAAACTATGAATGCAAGAAGCGTCAAGAAAATAAATGCGGAGCATAAATTTGCCCTTACCGGTACACCGATAGAAAATTCGTTGCTTGAATTGTGGTCAATATTTGATTTTGTAATGCCGGGATATTTGTATTCGGCACACGAATTCAGAAACAGATATGAAATGCCGCTTGTAAAAGACGGTGACAAAATGACGGCGGACAGTTTCAGAGCGAGGATAAAGCCGTTTATGCTAAGACGTATGAAAAGCGATGTTTTAAACGAGTTACCGGAAAAAATCGAGAACACAATGTATGCGGAGCTTACGGGTGAACAAAAGAAAATGTACACATCGTATCTTGCACTTGCGAAAAATCAGACGCTTGCGTTGCTTGGCGAGGGCGGTCAAGGTAAAATGCGTATTTTGACACTGCTTATGCGACTAAGACAGATTTGTTGTCACCCTACATTGTTTGACGAAAACTATGATAAGGACAGCGGTAAACTTGATTTGCTTATGGAACTTGTCACGAATGCGGTTGAGTCGGGACACAGAATACTTGTATTTTCACAGTTTACGTCAATGCTTTCAATTATAAGAGAGAGTCTGAAAAATGTGGGGATAGATTCGTTCTACCTTGACGGAAAAACTCCGTCTTACGAGAGAGCGGAGCTTTCCGACAGATTTAACGGCGGTGAAAACAACGTGTTCCTTATATCGCTTAAAGCAGGCGGTGTAGGTCTTAACCTGACGGGTGCGGATACCGTAATTCACTATGACCCATGGTGGAATCCTGCGGTTATGGAACAGGCTTCCGACCGTGCATACAGAATAGGACAAACAAAAGCGGTACAGGTTATACGTACTTGCCGCAAAGGGTACAATAGAAGAAAAAATACTTAAATTGCAGGAAAACAAGAAAAATCTTGCAGACGATATAGTCCGCGTTAATACGGACACATTTAAAAGTCTTTCTAACGAAGAAATACTTTCATTATTTAGCTAAACAGGAGGGCTGAGTCAGGTGAAATTCAGGGCGATTTTAAACGATAAGTATGACCTTGAAGAAATTGCACAACGCAAACAATCGGCAAGACCACATCATAAAACTTTGATTTATTTTGCAGTTGTATGGGCGGTGCTTAATATTTTGGCGATTATTTATATTACAAAAAATAATTATATATATTTTTGGGACGATTCGACGTATTGGGATATTGCAAGAAAAATTGCGTCGGGAGCGTTTAGTGAAGGCGGTTTTTGGCATAACGTCTATAATTCCGTTGCTGAACAGGACTATAACTATATAGCTGGACTTCCGTCGGCGTTGATTGTAAAAATTTTCGGTGAGTCACGGCTTGCGTATATTTTGGGACTTGTCAATTTATATTTAGTGACGTCATTTGCAATGGTGTATGTGTTGGCGAAAAAATGTCAGTAAAGCACCTAAAATTGCAGCGGTGATTTCGCATTATGATAATGTCCGTCTTATGGTGTTTTTGACATTTAAACGGATTTGTTGATATAGGAGGACTTTTAGGGTGCCTTGTATGCTTTAATTTATATTTTGTAAAAGACAAAGATGATGACGCGATATGGCGGTATGCGGTAATCGGCGTACTGCTTGTCGCACTTATGCTTTGGAGAAGATGGTACGCGTTTTTCACGGTATCGTTTATAACCGCAATGCTTGCGGATTGCGTACTGTTTAAGAAAAAATGGTACAAACCGATTGTAACAATCGCAGTTGTCGGATTGATACTCGTTGTATTTTTCAGAGATTTCCTTGTGTATAAATTGATGAAAGATTACGGCAATCTTTATTCGGGATATAAGTTTTCGGTGGGAACTGATTTGAAACTTATAACAAGATATTTCGGTATAATATTCGTTGGAGTGCTTGCTGTTTCGTCAGTGGTTATGGCGGTTAAAAAGAAAGAAACAAGAACGCTGTTTATGTGGGTACAGATGATAGTGTGCCTGTTTATGTTCCTTTCAACTCAGACACACGGACAACAACATTTGCTTTTATACATTCCGTCACTTATAATGCTTACACTTATATCAATAAGACATATAACAAAAGAATGGGCTTTGGTCGGAATATCGCTTTTGGCGTTGGTACATTCGGTGAATGTATATATTCCACGCACACAACCGCATAATATACAGGAAATTAAGCATATGGCATTGATACCGAATTTTTCGATGCTGCCTGTATCAAGAGATGATACGGGCGAAATTCTTGCGTTAAAGAAAAAACTCGACACAACCGTTTATGACGGTGATACGCTCGGCGTACTTGCGTCATCGTTTACGCTTAATGAGGATATACTTATAAATGCAGAACCGTCACTCGGAGTAAAGTCGATACGTGATAATTATATCGTGTCATTGCCACAGGTAGATTCGCGTGACAGGGATTTGACACCGTTGTATACCGTAAATTATGTCCTTGTCGCATCTCCTGCACAGACGCACTTGGCAGAGGGCAGTCAGACGGTTGTTGAGGAGGCTGTAAACAGTTTTATGAATTATGCAGATATTGCAACGGCATATGAGGAAGTTCCCGAATGTGAAACCGTTATAGACGGTATAACGATAAAATTATTCCACCGTGTCCGTGACGAACATCAGGCGGATATTAAAACATTTGAGGCACGACTGTATAAATAAGACGGGCGCCGTCAAAAGTATTCTGAAATAATTAACATTTTGTTTACACTTGGCACATTGACAACCATTTATTACAGGTTTATAATTTATATATACTTAAATTATGAAAGGGTGTATATATGAGAAGCTGTATATATTGCGGCAGAGAACTTGAAAAAGGCGAAGTTTGCGATTGTCCGCAGAGTGTTGCACACAGAGCGGGGAAACAGCAATCATCTGCCGAAAGAAAAAACGAAACAAAAACAGAAGACAAAAAATCGGATAAAAAACAAGAGAAAACACAGGCTAATTACAGTAATCCGTATAAAACCGAAACTTCTTACAAAACAGGCTATGCCGGAACGGAAAGCAAGTTTGAAAGAGCAAAGATAAAGCATAAGGCGAGAAAAGCGGCAAGGAAAGCTAAAGCAACAAGAACGTCAAATATCAATCCGAAAGGATTTTTCGGTGAGTTGGGAAGATATATCGTGAGATTTATAAAATCACCGATTGACACAATTTCCAATCCGCCACATCTCGGAAAAGCGGCAATAATGACTATTGCGGCACTTCAAGGCGTTGTATTGTGGCTGTGTATGTTCTTTATATTAAGAGGCGGCGGAGTAGGACCGCTTAAAATATTGACGTCACTTATGAATTTTAACGGCGGTGCAGGTTACAGTCTTGTATTGCAAATCATACTTTGTATGGTATCCGGTGCGATAAGCGGAGTGATTTTATTTTTCTTGTATTCGGGAATATTTTGGCTTATCAATAGATTTGTAATGCGTCTTAAAACGGCATATTGGGAATTTTCAATACGTCTTGCGTCAACGTGGATACCATTTACGGTAATATGTGCAATCGGCGTAATTCTCAGTATGTTGTCACCTGTAACGCTTATGATATTGACTTTTGTGCGGCGCGGTCAGCGTGGCTGTGCTTACCTATGAGGCACTGCGCACAGAATGGATTTCTAAATCACCAAGTCAGGTATTGTATGCAATGATGCTTGGATATTTCGTATTCTTCACTGTTGTATGCTATTTAATTACCATATAAATTTTATAAAACGAGAGGAATGGTACAAATGAAAGTCATCAGCACAGACAAGGCTCCGGCAGCAATCGGACCTTATTCACAGGCAATAACTGTCGGAAATATGCTGTTCACATCGGGACAAATTCCGATTAACCCTGCAACAGGCGATATTCCTGAGGGCGTTGAGGCACAGGCAGAACAGGCACTTACAAACGTAAAGAACCTTATCGAAGCTGCCGGCGGAAGTATTGAAAATGTTGTAAAGACAACAGTGTTTATTAAGGATATGAATGACTTTGCAAAGATTAACGAAGTATACGCTAAATATTTTACAGAGCCTTATCCGGCTCGTTCATGCGTAGAAGTTGCAAGACTTCCGAAGGACGTACTTCTTGAAGTTGAAACTATTGTAGAATTATAATAAAACAACAAATTAAAAGGTCTGTGGTAAAGCCACAGACCTTTTGTATTAATTTTTATTGAACACCGATTCTCGGTGAAATAGGTGAAGTAGGAGATACTGACGGAGCAGGTGAGCCTGACGGCAGTATCGGTTCAATCGTCGGCATAGCCTCAAGTTCTGCGTGAAGTGAATCTATTTCTTCCTGCATTTGTGCAATCTGGTCGTTAAGTTCGTTTACCTTTAACTTTAATTCCGTATTTTCTTGAATTGCGTCGACTATTTGGTTGGATTTGTCGTTGTTGCTTCCGACTGTAATACCTATATAAAATATAAATGCAAGTATTAAAACCGCAATACAAAATCAAGGCGATAATAATTTTTTTACCTTTTCTGTTCTTATTTCTGTTTATATTCAAATTGCCGTAGTTTGACATTATATCACCTCAAAAAATTTTACTAATCTAATTTTACCACACTTTGCGGAGAAAATAAATACAAATATTTATCTTTTACAGATTTTTTTAAGATTTTTTCCATGGCACGTGCATAAAGAATTAATTGCTTTTCGTATTTTTTTGCAACTGCAAGTTGTTCTGCTTTAGAAGTGCATTTGTCGGTTTTGTAATCGACAAGGATTATATCACCGTTTTTATCCTCAAAGTATAAGTCAATAATACCTTGTAAAATAATCTGTTCGTTTCTGTACTCGTCCGGTAAAGTGTTGTCGTATTCATATGCCGGAATTGATATTTCAAAAGGACTTTCACGATATACTTTTTTGGCACTTAAAACTTCTTTACCCATATCGCTTTTCCAAAAGCTTGTGACACTTTTGCATATCATATCGGCTATATTTTTATCTGAAACAACATTGCTGTCAATCTGACCGTCATTTGTGACGCGGACAAGCTCGGATGTGACAAAGTCGGCGTAATTGTTTTCGGTAAGCGTCTTAATCTTTTCAATATTGAAAAATGCCATAAGCTGATGGTGCGCCGTACCGATTTGTGTACCGAGTTTTTCTGTACGCATAAAGTCAGGTTTTTGCATCATATAAATCGGCTCGTATTCAATGTCGCTTTTTCGTGTAAGTTCTTCTTCCGCCATTTCTTTTATTGCCGTTACGGATGTTTTTGTCGGAATGTTGCCGGATTGCGGACGTTCATAATGAATTCAAGGAGCTTTTGCACTTTTTCACGCATTTCATCAATTGTTTTGACCTTATCGTTTCTTGTTTTTCTTTGATGACGTCCGATACAGTGGTTTTGGCAAGAAATCTTGGTATGAAATTCCAGTGATTTAACGATATTGCCTATTGACGGAATCAGCCAATCGGAATATTTTTTTGCATTTGATGCGATGATGTACTTTGGCATTGTCTTTGCATTATATACTGCTTCTTGGATTTTTTGATTAAACTCATTTTCATCTTTGTATTTGTCGGACGAAACAATAATTAATTTTTCTTTTGCACGAGTCATTGCGACATACAAAAGACGCAATTCTTCCGAAAGCGTTTCGGATTGATTTTGTCGCTTTATATATTTTGTAAACATCAGCTTTTTTAAATATAAATTTTCATAATTTATATAATCAATGCCGATCCCCAAATCTTTGTGAAGTTGTATTCTGTGTTCCTCCGTAGGTTTTGCGGCAAGCATATTTTTAGTTGTGCGCATAATAAATACGACAGGAAATTCAAGACCTTTGCTTTTGTGTATTGTCATAATTCGTACAACATTGTGGTTTTCATTGATAAGCTGAGCGCCGCTTAAATCTTCGTTTCTCTTTTCAATTCTTTCGATATATCGAATGAAGTTGAAGATCCCCTTAAAGCCCGATTCCTCATACTTTCTTGCACGTTCATATAAAAGTTTTAAATTTGCCTGTGCCTCGTCACCGCCTTCGAGAGCACCCATAAAGTCGTAAAAACCCGTTTCTTCATACAACGTCCAAATCAACGCGGAGATTGACTTCATCTTAACATATCCGCGCCAACGGTCAAGGTCTTTTAGAAAGCTCTTGCATTTTTTTGAAAGTTTCTGTTCTTCTTTCGTCAAATCATCGGAAGACGATTTATAATATTTTACGGCATTGTAAAAAGATGAGGCTCTGTTTTCAAGTCTGATTTTTGAAAGTTCGTTTTCGGTAAAATTACCTATCGGTGAACGCATAACGCTTACAAGCGGAATATCCTGAATGTGATTGTTGATAAGTGAAATAAGTGTAAGCATAAGCTTTATCTCACGTTTAAAAAAAAGACGGTTATTATTATCTGTTCTTGGCAGAAGGAGGAACCGGAATGGGACACAGGATTTCTGTTGCGAGAAGTAAGACACTTATGGGAAATTATGAACCGTGTCCATACAACCCGATCATG
>ENA-OPYX01001307-OPYX01001307.1-human-gut-metagenome-genome-assembly--contig:-NODE-1307-length-13476-cov-2.548805_pt1 | contig 13476 bp, 16 predicted proteins | sample MGYA00242639_ERZ504486 | MGnify/ENA primary metagenome ERZ504486 (study PRJEB26092, sample SAMD00036296) | human gut metagenome | host: Homo sapiens | study: EMG produced TPA metagenomics assembly of... | reverse complement strand
ATGTGGGCAGCAGGTTGATGATAATAATATTATATGTATAGATGGCAGTAAGATTCTAATGATAAACCAGAAGATATACTTATAGCATTTAATAAGCCTGTTGGCATTGTATGTACAACAACTAACAAGCAGGGGAAATAACAATATTGTTGATTATATAGGCTACAGTGAAAGAATATATCCGATAGGAAGGCTTGATAAGGAGTCGGACGGACTTATTCTTCTTACAAATAATGGTGAAAATAACTGACAGGATATTACGCTCAGTTAATGGACACGAGAAAGAATACATTGTTAAAGTTAACAAGAATATAACTAAAGATTTTCTTGATAAAATGTCTGCTGGCGTGTATTTAAAAGAATTAAATGTCAAGACTAAACAGTGCAGAATATATAAAGTAAACAGCAATACATTCAGAATTGTACTGACACAGGGGCTTAACAGGCAGATAAGAAGAATGTGTCAGGAGTTGGGATATAAGGTTGAAAAGCTTACAAGAATACGGGTTATGAATATTGAACTGGGTGACCTTGCCTGCGGCGAATACAGAGTAGTAGAGGGTGCAGAGAAAGAAAAGCTTTATAACAGCCTGTAGGGTGTGAGTGCTGCTTTTTTTGCTATAGCTGGATAAGAGAAGCTTTGAAATAGGTTTATAGGTATGTATATTTAATTGTTAATCTGGAGGAATATTAAGATATGGAGAAGTTAGATAGAATTAAGGAGCTTGTTGCACTTCTTAATAAGGCAGGAAAAAGCTATTATTCAGAGGGACAGGAAATAATGTCTAATTATGAATATGATGCTTTATATGATGAACTTAAAAAGCTTGAAGAGGAAACTGGCTGTGTGCTTTCGGACAGTCCTACAGTAAATGTTGGATATGAAGTATTAAGTGAGCTTCCAAAGGAACGACACGACTCACCAATGTTAAGTCTTGATAAGACCAAAGACAGGGAAAGCTTAAGGAGCTGGTTAAAAGACCAGAAAGGATTGTTATCGTGGAAGCTTGATGGACTTACTATAGTTCTTACATATGAGAATGGAGAACTGGTAAAGGCGGTAACAAGAGGCAATGGACAGATTGGTGAAATTATTACTAACAATGCAAGAATGTTTAAGAATATACCTGTAACTATAAGTTATAAGGGAAGACTTGTGTTAAGAGGAGAAGCAATTATAACTTATTCTGATTTTAACAGAATTAATGAGGAAATTCCTGAAACAGATGCCAAGTACAAAAATCCAAGAAATCTTTGCAGTGGCTCAGTAAGACAGCTCAATAATAAGATAACAAAAGAGCGTAATGTCAATTTCTTTGCATTTACGCTTGTATCAGCAGATGGAGTAGATTTTAATAATTCAAGAAAATGCCAGTTTGAATGGCTTAAAAGCCAGGGATTTGATGTTGTTGAATATAAGGAAGTTGATAAAGATAATATACTAGATGCAATTGACTGGTTTGAGCATACAATTGTTAATAACGATTTTCCGTCAGATGGACTTGTTATTATATATGATGATATTGCTTATGGTGAATCGCTTGGAAGAACAGCGAAGTTTCCAAGAAATGCTATGGCATTCAAATGGACAGATGAAACCGCAGAAACTACATTAAAAGAGATAGAATGGAGTGCTTCAAGAACGGGACTTATCAATCCTGTGGCAATATTTGAACCGGTTGAACTGGAAGGAACTAAAGTTTCAAGGGCAAGCGTGCATAATATAAGCATAATGGAAAGCCTTAAGCTTGGAATAGGTGACACAATTAAAGTATTTAAGGCCAATATGATTATTCCGCAGATTGCAGAAAATATTACACAGAGCGGAACAGTAAGGATACCAGAAGTCTGTCCGGTATGTGGTGGAAAGACAAGGATAAGCGATGTTAATGATGTAAAATCATTGTATTGTGATAATGAACAGTGTCAGGCTAAGCACATAAAAAGCTTTGCACTTCTGGCATCAAGAGATGCACTTAATATAGACGGTTTATCAGAGGCAACTTTAGAAAAGTTCATTCAGAAAGGTTTCCTGAAAAAGAGAGGGGATATTTTCAGAATATCAAGATATAAAGATGAGATAACAGCAATGGAGGGCTTTGGCGAGAAGTCTTATAATAATCTTATTGAAGCACTTGAAAAGGCGAAAGATACAGATTTAGTCAGGGTTATATATGGCCTTGGAATAGATAATGTGGGACTTTCCACAGCAAGATTAATAGTTAATAAGCTTAATAATGACCCTGAGGCTGTTCTTAAAGCTACAGCAGATGAACTTACTGATATAGATGGAATAGGTGAAGTTATAGCAGAGGCATTTGTTGAATATTTTAAAAATGAAGATAAGAAAGATGAGTATCTTGACATATTAAGTGAGGTTAATATTAAAGAGGCTGAAAATGCACAGACAACAGAGGAACTTGCTGGCAAGACATTTGTTATAACAGGAAATGTTAATCATTTTTGCTAACCGTAATGAACTTAAGGCACTTATAGAGAGTATGGGAGGCAAGGTGACAGGTTCTGTCACAGGTAACACATCGTATCTTATTAATAACGATAGTACATCGCAGTCAACTAAGAACAAGAAAGCTGCCCAGCTTGGTGTTCCAGTGATTACGGAGGAAGAATTCATCAAGCTTGCAGGAAAAGATGAATTGTTGTAGAATACATCATTAACAGTAAGTTTGACTATATTAAAATGTGATTTACACAGGAATCGAGGTAAATATGCCAATTAAAATACAGAATGATCTTCCAGCTAAGCACGAGTTAGAGGAAGAAAATATATTCGTGATGGACGAAAGCAGGGCACTTTCACAGGATTTCAGAGAATTGCAGATAGCGATTCTTAATCTTATGCCAATAAAGCAGGACACAGAATTGCAGTTATTAAGAGCATTATCTAATACTCCATTACAGATTGATGTGACATTTATACAGACAGAATCACATGTGTCAAAGAATACAATCATCATCACATATAAAGAAATTTTATGAAACATTTTCAATGTAAAAGACAGAAATTTCGATGGACTTATAATAACAGGAGCACCAGTTGAAAAGCTTGCATTTGAAGAAGTGAATTACTGGGATGAGCTTACAACAATAATGGAGTGGTCAAAAGAGCACGTTACATCAACACTCCACATATGCTGGGGTGCACAGGCGGACTTTACTACCATTATGGAATTAAGAAAGTCCTTCTTGATGAGAAATTATCAGGTGTATACAAGCACCACGTTCTTAACAGAAAAGAGCCTCTTGTAAGGGGATTTGATGATTTCTTTATGGCACCACATTCAAGATATACAGAAGCGTGCAGGGAAGATATATTAAACAACAAACAGCTCAAGGTATTTGCTGATTCAGATGAAGCGGGCATATATATTGCAATAGGACAGGACGGCAAGCATATATTTGTTATGGGTCACCCTGAATATGACAGAATGACACTTGATCAGGAATATAAGAGAGATTTAGACAAGGGGCTTGAGCCACAACTTCCAGCGAACTATTATCCAGATGATGATTGCAATAGAAAGCCAGTGTTATCTTGGAGAAGCCACGCTAATAATCTTTATACTAACTGGCTGAATTATTACGTATACCAGACGACCCCTTATGACCTTAATGAGAAGGTCCAGACGTATGGAAATTAGAATTTGATGTGGATTTATACGTTTGCATATATAAAAACAACCAGAAGTAATATTTGAATATATTATTTGTAATGATTTTTATATGTATATATGGTATAATTAATACACGGAAAGGGATAAAAGTTTGGAGATAGATATACTAATAGATGAATTGACAGCGTGTCTTATTCAACGTAAAACGGGGCTGATTGTTGAAACAGATTACGAAGAAAAGCAGTCACCAATTAAATTCAAAGACTATAATGGGTGGAAATTTGATTGGACAATACCAGAAAACAATGATTATAAAATATATGAGTTGTTTGTTAAGGGTGATGATACAGTTCAAGGTAGAATTGCTTTTAAGATAGATGGTGGAGTTGCCGATGTTAATATTGTAGAAGCTGCACCGCATAATGTGGGTCATAATGGTGAATATATAGGTGTAGGTGGTCATTTATTTGCTATTGCTTGTCAATATAGTATGGATGCAGGCTGTGATGGATATGTTGCATTTACAGCTAAGACTAATTTAATAGAACACTATAAGAAGGAATTAGGAGCAGAGGTTATTAGTGGTCAAAAAATGTATATTGGTGAATTAGAGGCACAAAAGTTAATAGACAAAGTAATTTGAAAGTAGGTGATGTTATGCTTGCAAACTAATGAAAAATGAATATAATAAGTTGTCAGATATTGAAAGATTATAACAGATGGAAGATTAACAGAGCCTTCAAATGGAAAGCGTTTTGAGTGGCGTGAAATGATTGAAGAAGTTAAAAAAACTCGGAAGACCATTGAAAGAGGAAGAAACGAAAAAAAATTTAGAATTAAGTAGTTGAATATTGCTATTTGGAGAAATAAAATAATTATGTTTTATTATAAGCACCAACAGAGTAAAAATCTGGCGGTGCTTATTTTTTACTCAATTATAACGTCTGACCGATATCTGATGGTATAGATACTTGACGTACGCAAAAACGTACGTTATAATGATTTTGACATAGAAATCTCTACATTCAAGATAATATTTAGCATATAATTAAAGAAGAACAGATGCAAAATATAATATAATTTATAAGAGATAAGATAGAAACATATAGAGTGTATGAGAAAAAACAGAGTGTAAGAGAGATTTTAAAAGAGAATATTAATGAAAATAATTAAATTTAGAAATTGAAAAATAGTACAAAATAGGACAATATATTTGATTAAAGGAAAAAAGCAAGGAGATTTTATTATGTCAGCAATTAATATAACAAACGCAAGAAAGGAACTCTATAATTTGGTAGAGGACGTTAATCGCTATAGTGAACCAACCTTGATTGTAAGTAAGAAAGGTAATGCGGTTCTGATATCGGAAAGTGATTGGAATGCAATTCAGGAGACGATTTATCTTAATTCCATTCCAGGTATGGTTGAGTCCATAAAAGAAGGAATGGATACGGCTATAGAGGATTGTGTGCCCGAAGAAGATGTAGAGTGGTAAAAATATGTACCGAATAGTTTGCACTAAACAGGTAGTAAAAGACATTAAGAATTTGAAAAGTGTACATCTTGATGAAAAAGCAAAAAAACTAATAGAAGTTATTAAAGAGAATCCATTTCAAAATCCACCTCCATATGAGGAATTACCTGGTAATTTACAAGGTGTATATTCAAGAAGAATAAATATTCAGCATAGATTGGTATATCAAGTGTATAATGAGCCGATTATAGCTGGTGAAATTGAGTATAATGGAACGATAAAGATTATCAGAATGTGGACACATTATGATAAAGTAAGGTAAAAATAATCAATAGAATTAAGGTGACCAAATATGATAAACGAAAAAGAAATAATGCCCTTTAATTTCTTCAAATATGGTGGCATATACACCGGTGGGCATAATGGTATGAGATATAAGATTGAGCGTACAGGCGAAAAGCCAGATTATGTACTTAATGTACTAATCTGGCAGGGTCCGTATGCCTCAACGGCGATGAAGGAAGAAGATATTACATCTAAGGAATTTGAATATTCAGAAGAAGGCAGGAGCAGTGCAATTCAGTGGATACAAGATATGTATGATACTAATATTGACCGCTGGGAAAATGCACCATCAATTAATCAGGTAAAGTCAACCTTAGAGTAGATTATTATATAGATTAAGCTGGATAATAGTATATTTGCACACAAAGAAAATATACTGTTAAGGGTCAGTGAAGTTACACAAGATAACAGGCTTGTTATTAATCTAAGTGCTATATTAGATGATGTAACTGCAATAATACTTAAGCTTAATGGAGTAATTATATTATTTATGATATCTGGCTTAAAATGATACATTTTGTAAAGCTTGATATAATGCAGGGCACACACTAATATATTGCTGATTATAAGTCCATAGATATATCCGGATATGCCAATTCCGGGAACGAGCAGTATTAATGAGGCTATTCTTATAGCGAGACCAGTTATGCTGTATGCACAGGTTCTTGCAGTCATATTAAGGCCGTTTAATATGCTTGCAAGGCTTGTTTTGACATATAGAAATGGACATATACAGGCAAGCATAATGGTATAATTGTGTACACTGGGTTCGTGAAACAGTGTTGCTCCAAGTCTGCCAATGTATAAAATAAATAGCACACAGCTCATTATACCAAGGTGCATACATATATTCACGGACTGGTGCAGAGTTGTGATTACACTGGAACTACGTTGTACAGAGTTGTCTTCTGACACTTTAGGAAGAAGCATAACAGACATTGAGTTGGTTATGGCAGAAGGAAAGAGGAGCAGTGGAAGTGTCATTCCAGATATAATTCCATAAGTGCTGACAGCATTTTCTTTTGACAAGCCATATATAATAAGCTGGGCTGGGATTAATATTGCCTCAGCACTTTCAAACAGGTGCAAAAGGAGGCTGTTTAAGTTGAGCGGGAGAGCATATAGTGCAATAACTCTGATGTAAGAGGTTTTGCGTGCTGAACAGCTATTGTTATTTCTAATAATTTATATTCTTATTATTCTGTTTGTTGTTTACATAGACACATCCAATGCAGAATATATCAGCACAGACTTCACCTGCGATATTACCATATAAAGCATCAGTTACAGTTAAAGTTTCCAGATTTCCAGAAATCAGGTGATAATAGATTATCACACTGAATATTCGTATTAATTGCTCAATTATCTGTGATATTGCGGGAATAAATGTCTTTTTACAGCCGTAATAATAACCACATATACAGCTGTGTATTGCGGATAAGGGAATACCAATTGCGATTATCTGGATAAGTGGAGCACAATCGGCGTTAAACATAAGTTTATCGGCTATTTCATATGAAAATGCGGCACATACCGCAGAAAATATACAGGATAACGGAAAACTCATTAAAAGACCACCAAGGAGTACATTGATATTTCCGTGTGTCTGTGCTGTGTATTTGGAAATTGCAGAATTAAAGCCACACATACATACAGAAAATGCAATTCCACATAAGGGAAGGACTAATTGCAGCATTCCCATTCCGTATGAGCCAATGTGTGAATTAAGAAAAATGCGGTAATAAAATCCAAGTATGCGGCATAGAAGTCCAGCGATTGTAAGGATGATAGTTCCTTTGATTACAGGAGTATATAGTAGTTGTCTGCCTGATTTGCTGCTCATAATTAAGAAAAGGCTCCGTTGTCTTTATTAACATAGTATGCAGCTTTTGAATATAATATTAATAAGTAATACAGTGGATTGTGAACTTAAATATTGACTGTATGGAAAGAGCGAAAAGCTGGGAGGAGGCATATGTTATATCTTGATAATGCGGCGACAACGCCTATGAGTTTGCCGGTGTGTAAGGCTATGTGGCAGTATATGATAAATGATTATGGGAATCCATCGTCAATATATGAATGTGGAAGAAATAATAAAAGGGCAGTTGAAGAAGCGAGGGCAAATATAGCCGGACTGATAGGCACAGAGGCTGATAATATATATTTTACATCTGGCGGAACTGAGAGCGATAACTGGGCATTAGAGGCAGCGGTTGCAGGAAAGCACAGTGGAACTATTATAGTAAGTGAAATTGAACACCCTGCAATATTAAATAAATGCAGGGATTTAGAGAAACGTGGGTATAATATAGAATATTTAAGATGCACATCGGATGGCATAATTGATATTGAGGATTTAAGAAGAAAGATAAAAGATGATACTTTGCTTATATCGGTTATGCTTGTTAATAATGAGATAGGAACAATACAGCCATTAATGCAGGTTAGTGCGGTGGCATCAGAATACGGTATTCCTGTTCATACAGATGCAGTTGCGGCATTTGGACATATTGATATTGATGTTCATAAGCTTGGAGTATCTATGCTCAGCGTGAGTGCACATAAAATATGCGGACCTAAAGGTGTTGGATTTTTGTATACAGACAGGGAGCTTGAGCCGTTAATATATGGAGGCGGACAGGAGAAAAATATGCGTTCCGGTACAGAAAATGTTGCTGGAATAATCGGACTTGCAACAGCTGCGGATATTGCTGTTAATACACTGCATTACAGAATGGAAAAAGAGTGGAATATACAAAGATATATGGCAGAGCGGATAGTTAATGAAATCCCGTATACAAGCATTAATGGCAATATGACAGGCAGGGTATCAGGAAATATTAATATCTGTTTTAAAGGTATAAGTGCAGGTGAACTTGTGCTTCTTTTGGATAAACAGGGCATATGCGTATCCTCTGGTTCGGCGTGTCACGGCAATCACGGCGGACCTTCGCACGTATTAAAGGCTATAGGAAAGACTGATGAAGAAAGCCTTGCTTCAATAAGACTCACATTTAATCATACATTAAATCAAAATCAGGCTGATTACTGCATTGATTGTATTAAGAAAAATGTTGCAGCATTACGGAAAATTAAAAATGATTAAAATAAATCTTGAAACTATAAAAAATAATGCACTTTACAAAAAGCGAAAAATATATCAAAAGATTAATATAATATCAGCCCACAAGTATGAAAGCAAAATCCATACTGAGGGGCTGATATATGCTGTAAATTAATGCTGCAGATGCAGTGGCAGATACTTGGTCTTTTCAGATATTAATAAACATATATGGAGCAATCAGTCTACAGAAAAGCTGGTGATGATAACCCTTATGTGCTTATATAGATACGAATTCAGGCTTTCTTTCCTTGAATATAGTATAATAGTTAAATCCTGCATTTTTAAGCATATCAGTGATTATTTCATAGGAATATGCAATATGGCAGGCTTTATGGGCATCAGAACCTGTTGTTATAATCTCGCCGCCTAAGTGAGCGGTACATTTTTACTATATCAAGGCAGGGATTAGGATTTTTAAGTCCGTATTTTAAGTTCCTGCGGTATTGATTTCAATGCCTTTGCCCTTGTCAATAAGAAGTCTTAGGATTGTATCGAAATAATCATAATAATCTTTCCAGTTATAATTATTATCCTGATCAGGAGCATATCTTACAATATAATCAAGATGTCCGTATACATCAAAGTTATCGCAAGTTTTAATGCAGTCGGTTATTGCTTCATAATATCTGCTTATTGCATCTTTTACGGACACATTATCCCAGAATTCAGGATAATAAGGGTCGTTGCCATATACAAGATGTGATGAACCAATTATAAAATCAAGTCTGCCAGTAGGGTCGTAGTTGTTGATTTTATCTTTAGCAGAAGAAAGAAGTCCCTGTTCGACACCAATTCCAATAAAAATATCATTTTTATAACGCTCTTTTAATTCAAGCAGTTCGTCTGTATATTTGTCATAATCAAGGGCAAATACAACATTTCCGTCCTCTAAAGGGTAATCGTAGTCGTTGTGTTCTGTAAAACATATGCTTTTTAACTGCATATTGATGGCATTTTTGATTATATTCTCAGGAGTTTCGGTTGAATCAGACGAAAAATGCGAGTGAAGATGCCAGTCTGAAAGTTCAGGATAAGTTCTCATATATGTCTTCTCCATTTCATAAGTAAAATTAGATTGTTATTATGTGGGCTGCTAAACAGTCACGATGTATAAGTGAGTAGTAAAGATTATTCTGATACTCACATCATATTTATAATTATTATATTGTTGATTATAGCATTATTAGTTTGAAAATGGTACTAAAGCCCTTGAAAATATTTGAATTGATTGTTATTATGTAAACGTATTTTTACATTCTTTACACAAAATGCACAATTTCTTTACTTTTATTAAGTATAAGATAAATCTTTATTAACGGATAATTAGTATGTGCAGGACAGGAGAAAAAAGTGAATATTGAGTTAGTTGGCAATTTGTTTATGTTTGCAGGCGGCATCGGTATGTTCTTATATGGAATGAACATAATGGCAGATGGTATGCAAAAGTCAGCGGGAAGCAAGATGAAACAGCTCATAGGCTATCTTACAAGGAACAGATTATTAGCTGTTCTTGTTGGAGCATTTATAACAGCCATAATTCAGAGTAGTGGCGCGACAACAGTTATGGTTGTTGGATTTGTTAATGCTGGTCTTATGACACTTGTACAGGCTGTAGGAGTTATAATGGGTGCTAACATTGGTACAACCATAACAGCATGGATTGTATCTTTAGGACAGCTTGGAGATGCTGTCAAAGTGTTAAAGCCATCATTTTATGCACCTCTGCTTGTAGGAATCGGTGCAATTCTTGTATTGTTTAGTAAGAAGCCTAAAAAGAAAATGGCAGGAGAGATAGTTGTAGGTATCGGACTTTTATTCTTAGGACTTGATTTTATGTCAGAGTCGATATCTCCATATACAGATGCACCTATTTTTTCAAAAGCATTTGAAGTGGTAGGAAGTAATCCGTTATTGGGTATTGCAATTGGTATTGTAGTAACAGCAATTCTACAAAGCTCTTCAGCATCAGTAGGTATATTACAGACACTCGCAATTAATGGAGTGGTTACTACCAATGCGGCAGTATTTATTACGTTGGGGCAGAATATAGGTTCGTGTGTAACTGCAATTATATCAAGTGCTGGTACAACAAGGAATGCAAAGAGAGCAGCTTGTATGCATCTTTTATTTAATGTTGCGGGAGCAGTTATATTTGGAACAGGTGCTTTTATATTATTTATGTTTAAACCTGCGTTAGCTGTGCATAATATAACAAGTGTGGAAATATCTATATTCCATACGTTCTTTAATATAATATGTACAACTATAATGATGCCATTTGGAAGTCTGCTTGTTAAACTTTCGGGCATAATTATAAGAGAGAAGACTGAAGATGAAGAAAATGCTTCATTAGAGGCAAGCGACAGTTATGCGGCAGAATTATCAAGACATTTTGACAGCAGAATATTAGAACAGCCATCAGTAGCGGTTGACAGGGCACTCAGCGAAGTTATCATAATGGGTAACCTGGTCACTTGATAACATAAATATTCGGTAAATGCTGTTATGACAATGATCAGGATATGATAGACAAAGTCATAGAGACGGAACACAAGGTTGACCTCTATGAAAAGTATCTTACAGAATATCTCATAAAGGTTAATAATCTTTCCATAACGGAAGAACAGCATTTACTTATTAATGATTTATTCCATGCGATTATTGATATTGAGAGAGTGTCAGACCATGCAGAGAATATGTCTGATCTTGCCAAATACAAGATAGATAATGAAATAATATTCTCCCAGCATGGAATGGAAGAACTCAAGAAGTTATCTGAAAAGGTTATTGTCTGTTTCTCAGAGGCAATTAAAGCCAGGGAAAAGTTCAGCAGGGTTGCAGCAGATAATGTATGCCGTATAGAAGATGAGGTTGATGATTTAGAAGAAGAATTAAGAAATAAACATATCGAGAGATTATCTTCTGGGTTATGTAAAACATCTAATGGTGTTGTATTTCTTGATATTTTATCTAATCTTGAAAGAATGTCAGATCACGCTAATAATCTTGCAGACTGTGTGTTAGCAGAGATAAAAGAGAAAAAATAGGCTGATTAGTGAGTTTCAGAACAGAACAGATATAATAAGATTAATGGAATATGGTAAAAAGTTTAATTTGAATAGCGAAATATACAATAATTTGTAAAAAATAGGAATTAACACTTGATATTTTAAATTGTTTTATGTAGAATACAATGTAGTTGATTTTTTATTAACAATCTTTATATTAGGAGGATTTATTTTTATGTCAGTAAAAGTTGCGATTAATGGTTTTGGACGTATCGGTAGACTTGCATTCAGACAGATGTTCGGAGCAGAAGGATACGAAGTAGTTGCTATCAACGATTTAACAAGCCCTAAGATGTTAGCTCATCTTTTAAAGTATGATTCATCACAGGGAAGATATGTTGATTTCGGTGAGGAAGATCAGGTAACAGCTGATGATGAAGCTGGTACAATTACAGTAAAGGGTAAGACAATTAAGATCTACAAAGAGCCAGATGCTAACAACTGCCCATGGGGAGATCTTGATGTTGACGTAGTTCTTGAGTGCTCAGGTTTCTATACATCAAAGGCTAAGGCTCAGGCTCATATCAATGCAGGTGCTAAGAAGGTTGTTATCTCAGCTCCAGCTGGTAACGATTTAAAGACAATCGTTTACAATGTTAACCACGAAACACTTACAGCAGATGATCAGATTATCTCAGCTGCTTCTTGTACAACTAACTGCTTAGCTCCTATGGCTAAGGCTCTTAATGACTGTGCAACAATCGAATCAGGTATTATGTGCACAATTCACGCTTACACAGGTGACCAGATGATACTTGATGGACCTCAGAGAAAGGGTGATTTAAGAAGATCAAGAGCTGGTGCTTGCAACATCGTTCCTAACTCAACAGGTGCTGCTAAGGCTATCGGTCTTGTTATCCCAGAACTTAATGGAAAGCTTATTGGAGCTGCTCAGAGAGTTCCTACACCTACAGGTTCTACAACAATCCTTAATGCTGTTGTAGCTAAGAAGGTTACTGTTGATGAAGTTAATGCTGCTATGAAGGCTGCTGCTACAGAAAGCTTTGGTTACAATGAAGAACTTATCGTATCTAGCGATATCGTTGGAATGAGATTTGGTTCATTATTCGATGCTACACAGACAATGGTTAACGAACTTCCAAATGGTGGTTGCCAGGTTCAGGTAGTTTCTTGGTATGATAACGAGAACTCATACACAAGCCAGATGGTTAGAACAATTAAGTACTTCGCTGAATTAAACTAATCATTTAGATTGTTTTTGCCGGAGAATGGTATGACTATTCTCCGGTTTTTTATAAAGCTGTATATGTAGCTATTTTATGTATTATATGGAGGATATTAATATGCTTAATAAAAAGTCTATTGATGATATCAATGTAAAGGGCAAAAGAGTATTATGCAGATGTGATTTTAATGTACCATTAGATGGAAGCAGAATTACAGATGAAACAAGACTTGTAGCTGCTCTTCCAACAATCAAGAAGCTTATTGCTGATGGAGGAAAAGTTATTCTTTGTTCACATCTTGGAAAGCCAAAGGGACCAGATGCTGCATTTTCTCTTGCACCAGTTGCAAAGAGACTTTCAGAACTCTTGGTCAGGAGTAAGTTTGCAGCAGATGATACTGTTGTAGGCGATAATGCAAGAGCAGCTGTTGCTGCAATGAATGATGGAGATGTTATTCTTCTTGAAATACAAGATTCAGACCAGAAGAGACTAAGAACGGTGAAGCATTTCTAAGGATTAGCTTCTATTGCAGATGTATTTGTTAATGATGCATTTGGTACAGCTCACAGAGCGCATTGTTCTAACGTAGGTGTTACACAGTATGTTGATACAGCTGTTGTTGGATACCTTATGCAGAAGG
>ENA-OPYX01001305-OPYX01001305.1-human-gut-metagenome-genome-assembly--contig:-NODE-1305-length-13488-cov-2.370107_pt1 | contig 13488 bp, 17 predicted proteins | sample MGYA00242639_ERZ504486 | MGnify/ENA primary metagenome ERZ504486 (study PRJEB26092, sample SAMD00036296) | human gut metagenome | host: Homo sapiens | study: EMG produced TPA metagenomics assembly of... | reverse complement strand
AGATAACGCAATAACTCCATTTTTATGTTTAAAATTTTTATATAAATTTAATAATATTCTTCTACATATTTATCAGCAACTTCTTTATCCAAAGAAAAGTCCTCCATGATATTTTTTATTGTATCTTCTCTTGATGCTTCCATCTTCTTATAAATTTTAATTGCACCCTCTACTCTTCCTTCTATCCTTCCTTTCTCTCTTCCTCTTTCTTCTAATTCTTCTAAGGCCTTGCACATATTCAACTCAACTCCTTCCTGTTCTAATTTCAATGAATCATCAATTAATTTCTGCGTTTCTGTAATTGAACCTATTACCATTCCAAGTTCTGGTGATATTGTTTTTCTTTTATTCCATTTTAATTCATTGTCGATATAATTTTTAACAATTCTTGCAATTAATTGATACTATCTTCAAATATTTATAAAAACAAAATAGAGATTGGAGTACAAAATACCATCAATGGCATCATTTTTCATACTTCAATCTCTATTTCTATTTTTATGAATATTCAATACACTTCTGTATTACAATCTAATTTTTCTCATCCATCAATCCAAACTGTATCGTCACACAAGTAGCAATGATCAATCCAAACATATAAAATGAATATTTTAACACATTAAGTGGTGACACATCTGCGAGTGTCGTGATCATTAACATACCTCCATCATGTGGCATCAATGAGATAAATGCACAGGCAAAAATATCTACCAGACTGGCAAGTCTCTTTGGTGCAATCTTGTATTTTTCACCGATTTCTTTTGCGATCGGACAAGTAACAATAATAGCGATCGTGTTATTTACCATTGCCGCGGAAAGAATTCCTGACATCAGCCCGATTCCATATTCTGCACCGCGTCTGTTCTTGATCTTGCCACTGATCGCTCCTACCAGCCACTCAACTCCGCCATATTCGCGAACAATACCAATGATTCCAGATACCAAGATCGCAACCATACTGATACTAAACATATCACTCATACCATTTCCAATTGCCTGAATCCAGTCAAAGAATCCGCAGCTTCCCACACAAAGTCCGATAATACCTGCAGAAAGGATTCCTACAAAAAGTACAACTGCAACGTTAATCCCCATCAATGCTGCTCCAAGAACGATAAGATATGGAAGGACTTCAATGATATTGTAACTTCCTGCCTTGATTGCTCCACTTCCAGTACCTCCGACCACTGAATAAAGGATCATTGCCACGATCGCAGCCGGTAATGCGATAAAGAAGTTCATCTTAAACTTATCTTTCATCTCAGAACCGCATCCTTCTGCTGCTGAGATCGTTGTATCAGAGATCATGGAAAGGTTATCTCCAAAATAAGAACCTCCGATCACTGCTGCTCCAACGATCGCAACATTTAAGTGTGCTCCCTGTGCCACATTGATCGCGATTGGTGCCATTGCTGCAATGGTTCCCATGGATGTTCCTATCGATGTAGAGATAAAACAGCACATTAAAAATACGCCTGGAATCAAAAATGTTACTGGAATCACATGAAGGCATAGATTAACAACAGAATCTTTTCCTCCCATTGCCGCTGCTGCTCCCTGAAACCCCCTCGCCATCAGATAGATCAAAACGATCATCATAACTCCGGAATTTCCCATATTTGTCGTCATAATGTTTAATTTATCTTTTACATCCATACTTCTGTTTAAAAGAAGTGCGACCGCACATCCTGCCAAAAGTGCAACATGACGTGGGAATTTTCCAAATGGGTCATCTGCTCCCATCAAGGTAAATGTAATTCCACATCCTACATAACATACTAGAAATACGATCAGTGGAAGAAAGGCCACTGATCCTAGATTCTTCTTTTGTTTCTCCATTTCTTTTCCTCTCAATCTTAATATATATCCAGACAAATCTGTCTTATTTCTCTGCCAGATGCTTATCCAGTGCATCTTTTAACTGTGTCAGTGCCTGCTCAACCATCACTCGTGGACACGCAACGTTGAAACGCTCAAACTGAGCTGTCTCTGGTCCAAAGATGATTCCAGAATCCAGCCACAATTTTGCTTCTTCTAACATTAAATGTTCTAATTCTGCATTGCTGAATCCATATCCTGAGAAATCAACCCATACCAAATAAGTCCCTTCTGGTTCTACCATCTTTGCTTTTGGGAAGTTCTCTTTTACATATCGGCTCATATACTTTACGTTTTCATATATATATTCTACCAATTCATCCACCCAGTCAGCACCTTTTGTATAACATACTTTCACAGCAAGCTGTCCCATTAAGCTTCCCTGACTGTAAGCTGCCTGTGTATTAGCCCATTGATATTTTTTCCTTAATTCTTCGTTTGGAATAATGATATTTGCTGGCTGTAATCCTGCAACATTAAATGTCTTTCCTGGCGAACTGTAAAGTGCAATGATCTCATGAAATTTTTTATCCAGATTCATACAGCTTGTAAACTCATGTCCTGGAAAAATAAAATCACAATGCATCTCATCAACCATCCAGATTACGTTGTATTTTAAACAGATTTTCTGCGACTTTTTCCATTTCTTCTCTTGTCCAGACTCTTCCTACTTGGATTGTGTGGGTTGCAGAAGATCAGTGCTTTTACATTTTCTTCTTTGATCATTTGTTCCATTTTTTCAAAATTCAATGGAATAATCGATTGTTTTCATAACGAAGCTGACAGTTTACCAGTTTTCTTCCATCATTTTTGATAACTTCACTAAATGGATAGTACACTGGCTGCATAACCATCATGGCATCTCCTTCTTCGGTAAATGCCTTAACACTTGTTCCAAGTGCATAAACGATTCCTGCTCCAAGTGTTACCCATTCTGGTTTGATCGTATATCCGTATCTTGTTGAAAACCAGTGGTTCATTGCATCAAAATATTCATCTAAGGGATCCGTATATCCAAAAATCCCATGATCAATTCTTTTATGAAATTCATCAAGAATCTCATCTGGCAGACGAAAATCCATATCTGCTACCCAAAGAGGAAGCAGGTCATCTCTTCCTTTTCTCTTCATTCCAAAATCGTATTTCAAACAATCTGTTCCATGTCTGTCGATTACTTCGTCAAAATTGTATTTTCCCATTTTCTACTCCTGTGTTGTTTTTTTCCTGTCTTTTTTATACTGGAACATATAATATTTCATTTTTTACCACCACAGATCATGCCAAGTATTGCACTCTGTGCATTCGATAGATCATATTTTTTCCTTGTGATCTCTTTCATCGATGGTGCTTCTTCCATAACAGTTTTTTCTAAGTTTCCTCCACCGATACTTCCAATAATTCCATCTTTTGTGACAAGCATCATACTTCCAACACCTCGTGGGGATGAACCGGATTTCTTTGTGATAATGCACAGCACTCCTGATTCTTTTGTCTCAAAAAGTTCTTTACTCATCGTACTTTCTGTTTCGTGATTTTTGATTGCGATCATCTCTGCTGCGATACTGATTGCAATCTCTTCTGGCGTTCTTGCACCGATCTTTAATCCGATTGGTGCATGGATCGTGCTGATCTGTTCTTCACTGTATCCTTCTTCTTTCATTATCTCGAAGGTTTTTGCAACTTTTCCTTTGCTTCCGATCATTCCAAGATAGAGATATGGTCTTCGTAATACCGTTTCTGCACATAATCTGTCATTTGCATGTCCACGTGTGACAACCACATAAAATGCGTTATCTTGTTCTGGCAAAATATCTTCTATGTCATGAAAATCTCTGCAGTAAACTTCATCTGCTTGTGATAGTTTCTCTGGATCTGCAAATTCCTCTCTGTCATCGATCATAATCGTGTAGAAATCTAAAAATTTCGCAATCCGGAGTAACTGGATCGCTACATGTCCAGCCCCGAAGATAACTAATTTCGGCTGAATCTTAAACCAATCGTCCTTGATCTGTGCGACATCTTTTTCTTCCTGTAAGAATCGAGCGATCACTCTTTGATATAGTGTATCTGCCTGTCCTGGATATACTTTGATTTTTGTATCTTTATATTGCCCTCTCAATGGTCCTAGATATCCTTTCTTCAGTAATTTTTGTAAATGCAGCGGTGTAAGGATCGTATCTTCTTTAATCTCTAAATCCTTATCCGCTAATGAAAGTCTGTGAACAACCTTGCTGGCTGGTTTCCCAAGTGCTGACATTCCGATCACAATATGAATCTCATCGATATTTTCAGGGATCACTGGTTCATAATCCGCTGGAATCTTTGCCGGCATTCCCCTGGAACCATCGGCTTCTATCAGCGTGATATCTGCTTCTTTTACTGCAGTTTCATAGAAATCTTCTGGTAATGGTCCGATTTTTTGTACTAACGCATTTTCTGGCGTCGCATGGCATTCCCGCCATACAATATCCGGTTTCATTTAATTGCTTTCGAATATCTTCTATATTTTCAGGGATCACGGTATCGGATTCCTTTTTCATATGAGTTGTCGTTGTGACAAAGACTTTCTTTCCAAGACTTCTATAATACTGTGCTTAACTTATGAACTCTCGTTGTTTTTCCACCGGAACCTTGCAACTGCAATGATCATATCTTTTTCCTCTTTATTCTTCTGCAAGAGTCTTAACTGCATTTATTATCTGGTTGATTTCTTTCATTGTTGTCTCATGTCCAAAACTGATCTTACCATTCCCTGCTCTATCGTACCGAAATGCTCATGTACCAATGGTGCACAATGAGCACCTGATCTTGTCTGTATCTGAAAACGTTCCATTAATTCATCACTGACACTTCCGGAATCATATTCTTCCAGGTTGATTGAACAAATGGCGGTTTGTTTTGTCAGATCTAATTGCTTTTCATGGTAAATTTTAATTCCTTGGATCTTCTGAATTTTTTTATAAAATATTTCAATAAGATTCATTTCCTGTTCACGTATCTTATCAATTCCATATGTATTGATAAAATCAATCGCTGCCCCAAGTCCTACGATTCCGATTCCATTTAATGTTCCTGCTTCCAATGCCTGTGGCAGCACTCCTGGCTGTTTTTTCGAAAATGATAAGATTCCTGTTCCACCTGTTTTTAACGGACGGATCTCTACACCTTTTCTAATACAGATCCCCCCGATACCCTGCGGTCCCATCAAGCCTTTATGTCCGGTAAAACATAATATATCGATATTATCTTCCTTCATGGAGATTGGAATCACTCCAGCACTTTGAGCGGTATCAACGACAAATAAAATTCCTTTTTCTCTACAAAGTTTTCCAACACTTTGGATATCAAACATTTCACCTGTCACATTGGATGCATGCGTCATCACGATCATCTTGGTATCTTTTGTGATCGCCTGTTTGATATCCCCCACATCTGGTGAAGTGATCGTTAAGCAAACTCCTTGTCGTTCCATCTCATATAATGGACGAAGAACGCTGTTGTGCTCCATAAACGTTGTGATCACATGATCACCATGATTTAAGCTTCCTTTGATCACTGTGTTTAAGCTTTCTGTAATTCCACTGGTAAATACAACTTGTTCTGCTCCATAGCCGTCAAAAAACTGATCTACTTTCGTACGAACTTCGTAAATCTTTCTTGCAGCATCCAGAGAACTTTCGTTGACACCTCTTCCGCTGTTGCCAAAGTGCCAATGCGTTCATAACTGCATCCTTGACACACTCTGGTTTCGTGATATGCGTTGCTGCATAATCTGCATAAATTGTTTCTACCTTTTGTTTCTCATGGGTACATATAGGAACATTCAGTTCTTCCTGCTGATCAGAAAGATCATTTTTCAAATATAATAATGCTTCCAAAACACCACCTGCAATGCATCTGGCTTTATCTGAAATTGTAAAGCAGTTATCGTATTCTTCAGCTCTCGGATCGATATCTGCGATCTTAAATCCTTTTGTCACCGGATATCCATCACGAATTAAACCTCTCAGTAATCCATCCATACTTGCAGGTACATCAACAATCGTACCTTCTGGTGTTTCTATCTTTGCTAATAACTGGCCTTTGCTTACCATATCTGTGATATGACAGATATTTCTTAAAATCCCTTTAGCTGGGGAATGGATCACTCGTTCTTTTCCAAAGCCTTTGATCACTCCTGGAATTCCTGTGTTCGGGATTGCACTGCCTTCTTTGATGATCCTTCCAAGCCTGTGTCCACGCATCGTCTCGATCACAACATCGACATCTTCCCCTGCTGTAAATCCAGGTCCTAAAGCGATCGTGATCGGTGCCATATCTCTTGTTGTACCAAGATTTTTCTTCGCAAGAATGGCATCAACAACTGCGATCGGATGCAACTGTTTGATCATTCTCCATTTGGATCGATCATTAATGCCGGATTCCCTGCTTTCATGATCTGTTCTGCTTCTTTGATATCATGTGCAAGATGGCAGGTCATATCCTCAACCTGCCACTTTTCTTCATAAACTGCTTCTGAAAATGCAACATTTCTACGAATTGCAGATGGATGTGCAATTTTCTAAGATCAATACATGAAAAACCACTTTTTTACCAATTTATAAAATTGTACCTGTGGCGATATCTCCACCGCCTCTTACAATGATTAAATCTTTCATAGAGATTCCTCAAGGTTTGATCACTTTTCCTGCTTTTTCCATCATTTCTACGATATCATACATATTTGTGATGGAACCAACCGCTAATTTATCTGTAATATCATAGAAATTTAAGCATGTTCCGCAAGTATATATTTCGACCCCTTCTGCTTCTAATGTTTTAAATCTTCTAAAGAATCAGAATCTTCGCATGTAAGATATGCTCCTGAATTATAAAATAATACCTTTGATGGAAGTTATCCTGTTTGTTACTGCAAATAAAAACGCTTTGATCAATGTCTGACCAAGGGCTTTCTCTCCTTGTCCCATCTCGTTGGATGATACAGCGATGATAAAATCATCCTTTGCAGATGGTGCACAGACAATATTTCTTCTTCATCTACTGGTGCATAATTCTCTGCCATGATCTCAATCTTAAATTCATTGTCTGAGATCTTCTCACTTTTAACTTTGCAGTTTTACCTTCTGCAAATCTTGTAACATTCTGGACAGCTGGTTCATTATCTACCAGAACGACTAATTTTGTCTCTCCATCCATTGATTCTAATGCTTTCTTTGTGTGTACAACCGGAATCGGACAAGCATTCCCTCTTTCATCAATCTGTTTCATACTTAACCTCCAATTTAAATTTCTACCTGAAATACCCCTTGTGGGATGATTTCATGTTCTGACATAAATTGTACCACAGATTCTTCATTTTCTAAAGGGGTCATCCATGCCATTCCACATCCTGCTGTGATCTCTTTTGGTACTGGGATCAATCTTCCTGCGATCTGATGTTTTTTGCAGGCACTTTCCATACCGATCGCCTGTGTTGTTGTCTCAAATGTGATCACTGTTTTTAATTCTTTTTTTCTCATGATATTTTATGATTCTCCTGAATTTCCAAAGTTTTTTATAAAAGAACGTTTTACTGCTTCAGCAACTTCTTTCTGGAAGTTTTCATAACGATTCAGAATATCTTCGCCTTCTGGTGTAAGGTGTGAACCTCCTCCTTGCTTTCCGCCGGATTTTCGTTCTACTAATTTGACTCCAAGGTCTGCTTCCGCACGATTTAAGATCTTCCATGCTTTGCTTGCAGCCATTCCCATGGATTTATATGCAGCAGATAAAGAACCTTTCTCTCTTGTTAAGGATAATAACTGTGCAACTCCTTTTCCAAAATCTGGTTCTTCCATAAAAACTCTGACCCTGAAATCAAACGTTTTGGTAAATGTGATTTCATGTCTACCATCCTTTTCCGAATCCACAGTTTGGATAAGTACAAACTTTACATCCAAGACATAATCCGCCTTCTCCAAGGTGTGCCAATTCTTCTGCACTTACTTCATCATCTGCCATGATCCTTGGCAGAATAAGATCAAAAACAGTTCTCTTTGAATACATAACACATCCTGGAAGTCCCATGATCGGAATTATCTGATCTCCCTTTTTATAATATGCAAGTAAAAACATTGCTCCTGGCAAAACCGGTGCTCCATAAGATATGATATCAGCTCCTGTATTCTTGATCGCAAGTGGTGTCTTGTCATCTGGATCAACGCTCATTCCTCCTGTACATAATACCATTTCTGCCCCATTTTCGATAGCTTCTAAGATTGTTTTTGTTAAAAGTTCATTGTCATCTGGCAACTGTTTTGTACTGGTCACTTCTGCACCGTATTCTTTGATCTTTTCTGCTACAACTGGAGTAAATGTATCCTCAATTCTATGATAATACACTTCATTTCCTGTAGCTAAGATCACGGCTTTTTTCTTCTTATAAGGCAGAAGAGACAGGATTGGTGTATCCCCAACCCTGTCTTTGACTTCCTGCATCTTATCTTTTTCAATGACCAGTGGAATGATTCTCGTACCTGCTAGTTTGTCCCCTGCTTTGACTGGAGTATTTCCAGATCTTGTCGCGATCATCATCTGTCCGAAAGAATTGACGGTAAATAGTTTTTCTTTGTCGATCTTTAAGAGTCCGTCATATTCGGCAGATAATTCAATCTTACCTTCCTTGACTTCTGACTCTTTCATTCCTTCATTCTTGCACAGATCACAAAGGATCCTTGCTGCATCATTTTCATGAAGCATATCGTCTCCGGCTTCCCAGACGTATAAATGATCTTTTCCAAGGGATAACAACACTGGGATATCTTCTTCTTTGACTACATGACCTTTCCTGAATCTTGCGTCTTTTGTAACACCTTTGATGATCTGTGTGATATCATGACATAGCACAGTTCCTACAGCATCTTTTGTATCCACTAATTTCATTGTTTTTCACCTTCTACTTCTTATTTATTAATTGTAAATCCATAAGATCTGAAGACTTTTAATACTTTTTCACTCTGTAAGAATTTTACGAATTTATCAGCTTGCATCTTTATTTTTACTTTTCTTTAATGCTGCAACTGGATAAATAACTGGCGTTTTTAAAGCATCTGCTGGTGCTTCTGCAAGAACTTTTACATCCTTGTTACTTGCTGCATCTGTTGCATATACAACACCTGCAAGAAGCACTTCCTTTTGCTACCCAATTTAAACTTCTGTTACATTTGTTCCAAAGCTTGCTTTTTTCTTCACATCATTCCAGTTCTTTAAGTTTGTAAAGATTTCCTGTGCATACTGTCCAGCTGGAACGCTCTTAGGATCTCCTAATGCTATTGTATCAGCTTTTGTGATATCTTTAAAGGATGAAACTTTTGCATCACCTTTTTTAGGAGCGATCAGTACAACTTTGTTTTCTAATAATTCTACAACATCCCCCTTGCTGATGTATTTTCCTTTGACAAGATTGTTCATCTGTTCGGTCGCTGCTGACATAAATACATCCGCTTCCATTCCATTTTCAATCTGGCTCTGTAATTTTCCTGAACTATCATAACTTCCTTCTACTTTAATTCCTTTATTATCTTTTTCAAACATTGGAATTAATTTCTCTGTGTAGCATTTTTCAAGACTAGCTGCAGCTGCAAGTGTGATGGTTGTTGTTTCTTCTTTCTTTGCTGCCTCTGTTGTGGATTTAGATCTGTCCTTACTGCTTCCACATGCTGTTACCCCAAGAACCATAGCTCCTGCTAATAACACTGCTAAAAATTTCTTTTTCATTTGTAACTTCTTCACTTTCTTAAAAATGTTATGTAAAATTTCATAGTAATGTGGCTTTTTCCATATGACCTCTTTGAATATGGTATTTTTTGTCACATAGATTTTCTACTTCCTTACTGCTGTGACTGACCAAGATCGCTGGTTTATCCAACATTGCCAGCATATTGGATAATTCATCTTGCATCTGTTCTCTTAAGTATTCATCCAACGCTGAAAATGGCTCATCCATCAAGATGACTTCCGGTTCACACACAAGCATCCTTGCTAACGCTGTTCGCTGTTTTTGTCCTCCTGAAATCTGTCTTGGATATCTTTTTGCTAATTCTTCGATATGAAATCGTTTCATCATATCATTTGTCTTTTGTTCGATTTCATCCTTCGGAAATCCTTTTGCTCTTAATCCTGTTTTGATATTCTCTTCAATCGTCATATTAGGAAACAGTGCATATCCCTGAAATAAATATCCAATCTTTCGTTTTTGTGGTGGCAGATCGATCTTTTTCTCGGAATCATAAAGTATTTTCCCATCTAGTATAATTCTCCCACTATCTGCAGTTTCCACGCCTGCGATACATTTTAAAGTAATGCTTTTTCCACTTCCAGAAGGTCCCATAAGCCCTGTACAACCTGTTTCTACATTGAGTTCTGACTCTAATGTAAATTCTTTTAATTTCTTTTTGATCTTTACTTCAAGACTCATACATCTCTCCTTACACTTCCTGTTTCTTCTTTTCCATGATCAAGTAAATATTCATGGCAGCTACAGATCGCAAAACAAATGATCACGATCACAAGTACATACTGATATGCTGCATCCATATTTCCCGCTGCAACTTCAGAGTATACTGCGAGTGGCAGAGTTCTTGTTCTTCCAGGAATATTTCCAGCAATCATTGCTGTTGCTCCGAATTCACCAAGTCCTCTGGCAAATGCAAGCACTCCACCAGAAATGATCCCTGGCAGTGCATTTGGGATCATAACTCGAAAAAAAATGCTCCACTCACTCATTCCAAGTGTTCTTGCCGCAAAGATCAGATCTTCAATCGATCTGTTCCAAGGCACCTCTTGCAGAACGGTACATCAACGGAAATGACATCACAACTGCCGCAAGGATCGTTGCGCCCCATGAAAATGCAATCTTGATCCCAAGATAATTTTCAAATAACTTTCCTACTGGTCCATAGGATCCGAAAAAATACAAGCAAGAAAAATCCTGCAACAGTTGGTGGTAATACTAATGGCATCGTAAAGATCCCAATCCCAGAAGATTCTTGTTGCTTCTGATTTACAATATAAGATCCATCTTGCTGCTAATAGTCCTAAAATAAAGGTAAATAAAATCGCGATCATTGCCGTTTTCATCGATATGATGATCGGTGATATATCCATATATTGTCTCCTCTCTTAGTTTCTTCCGCAATCCTCTGTGTTTTCTCTTAAAGTATCTAATCCATGTGGCAGCTGATCAATGATAAAAGAAAGACTCTCTTCCACTGCCTTTTTGCTTCCAGGAAGATTAATGATCAATGTTTTCTTTCTTATTACACTGACACCTCTTGATAACATGGCTCGTTTTGTGATCGTCATAGAACCTGCTCTGATCGCTTCTGAGATTCCCGGCACATTGCGGTCTGCAACAGCTAAAGTTGCTTCTGGTGTACGATCTCTTGGAGAAAGCCCTGTCCCACCGGTTGTAATAATTAAATCAACCTGCCGGCTGTCGCTTAAACGGATCAGATGTTTTTTGATCTGAGCTTCTTCATCCGGAAGAAGGATTTCTTCTACGATCTTAAATCCATGTTCTTTTAAGATTTCTGCTGCTCTTGGACCGCTTGTATCCACTCGTTCTCCTCTGGAGCCTTTATCACTCAATGTCATGACTGCTGCCATGTATGGCATATCTTTCTCTGGGTAAATGACCTCAATCTTATCTCCGACTTTGATCGTTCCGCTTTCTAATACTTTTGCAAAGATACCTTCTCTTGGCATGATACAGTCCCCAACACGTTTATATATCTCACAATGACTATGGCATTCTTTCCCAATCTGAGTGATCTCAAACTTTGCATCATTACAGATCAGTTTTGTTCCAACTGGAAGTTTCTTAAAATCAATGCCGTAAGCAAGAATATTTTCCCCAAAATCACCCTCGATCACGGAAGCACCTTTTTCATTGAATTTATCCACAATATCCGCACTCAAAAAACTAACCTGACGATGCCATTTTCCTGCATGGGCATCTCCTTCTAATCCAAAGTCTTTGATCACATTGACTTCGTTGATAATTTTTCTTCACGGTTCCTCGATTTTTCACTGATACAGACTGCTTTTATGATTCCTTCCATACAAAATCACCACTCTTTCCACCTGTTTTCTCTACTAAATGTATCTCTGACATAACCATATGTTTGTCAATTGCCTTGCACATATCATAAATCGTTAATAAAGCAATCTGTACTCCTGTCAGTGCCTCCATCTCAACGCCTGTTTTCCCTATTGTTTTGACAAGACAGACTGCTTTGATCTCTTTGGTTTCTTCTAGCATTTCAAAATCAACTTTACACTTTGTAAGCATCAGAAGATGGCACATCGGGATCAGTTCAAATGTCTTCTTTGCCGCCATGATCCCTGCGATCCTTGCAGTTCCTAAGACATCTCCTTTTGCCATACTTCCTTCTTTGACTTTTTCAAAGATCTCATCATTAACTTTGATCTTTCCTTGTGCGATCGCTGTTCTTGTTGTTTCTTTTTTCTCCGTCACAATCGACCATGACCGCATTTCCATGCTGGTCAAAATGTGAAAATTCTCCCTTTATCTTATCCTCAATTGTATACATCTTGCTGTTTGACGGCATTTCTTCAAAATGATGTGCCTGTGGTTTTTTATAAATGATTTCTTTTAAAACCTGTTTGATCTCTTCGTCTGACGTTTCAGCCTTTCTTAACAGATCTCTTAAATTTCCTGCTTCTTCATAATAAAGACATGGTTTGATCCCACCGATAGAAGTCAAACGAATACGGTTGCATGTATCACAAAATTTTCCATGCAATGCCTCGATCCATCCGATCATTCCCTTATATCCTTCCATTGTTTCATAAACTGCTGGCCCATTTCCCATTCTTTGTTCGGTTTTGTGAAATCTAATCCCTTGATCTTTTAGGTTCTTTCTGATTTCATTTCTTGTTAATGCTATCGTTGTCTTTCTTATTTCCAAGCGGCATTTGTTTCAATAAATCGTATATCAGATTTTATGATCTTTCATATAGTCTATAAATTTTTGAATATCCTCCATCGTCGTCCATTCTGTCAACACAACATTTATCTTTATATTCAATCCTATATTGACCGCTTTATTAATTACTGATATGACCTGTTTGTATCCATCGAATCCTGTGATCTTTTATATTTCTCCTGATCCATAAAATCAAGACTTATATTAGATCCCATCCACTCCTGCCTCTGCTAATTTCACTAAATCTTTTGATAATAAGATTGCATTGGTTGTTAACGTAACTTTATTAACTCCATCCGTTTTCTTTAATTCACGGATAAAATCTGAACAACCTTTTCGTACCAACGGTTCGCCACCTGTGATCTTAAATTTGTCAATTCCAAGCGTTGTAAGAATCTTACATACTCTTAGGATCTCCTCATATCTTAAAATCTCCCCATGTGACAACATTTCTTCATGATCAGGGCGGCAATAGGTACAATATAAATTACAACGATCCGTGATCGATATTCTTGCAATAATCAATGGTTCTTTGAAATTGATCTTTCATCTCTTTCTCCTATCGTTATTCTCAACCAAGAATAACGCCTGCCTAAAAATCAGACAGGAAAAACCATGTTTT
>ENA-OPYX01001303-OPYX01001303.1-human-gut-metagenome-genome-assembly--contig:-NODE-1303-length-13496-cov-3.124317_pt1 | contig 13496 bp, 14 predicted proteins | sample MGYA00242639_ERZ504486 | MGnify/ENA primary metagenome ERZ504486 (study PRJEB26092, sample SAMD00036296) | human gut metagenome | host: Homo sapiens | study: EMG produced TPA metagenomics assembly of... | reverse complement strand
AAAAATTTGTGAAATTTTTTTGTATCGTTTTTTTCCGGGTGGACAAGCATCCGGCGGGAGTGCTACAATAGTCTTTGTTCTTTCCCGGCCGCTTGCGGGCGGCGGGAGTTTCACACACAAACGGAGGAACTTTCATGTTCGAAAAAATCTTTCACCTGCAAAGAAAACCACACCGACGTCAAGACCGAGGTCATGGCAGGCATCACCACCTTCATGACGATGGCCTACATCCTTGCGGTCAACCCCAGCATCCTTTCCGCTTCCGGCATGGATGCAAATGCCGTCCTGATCGCCACCTCTCTGGCATCCTTCGTCGGCACTGCCCTGATGGCTCTGCTGGCCAACTACCCCTTCGCGCTGGCTCCCGGCATGGGCCTGAACGCCTACTTTGCCTATACTGTCGTCCTCACGATGGGCTACAGCTGGCAGCTGGCCCTGATGGCCGTCTTTGTCGAGGGCATCATCTTCATCGTGCTGAGCCTGACCAACGTCCGTGAGGGCATCTTCAACGCCATCCCCATGACCCTCAAGAGCGCAGTCAGCGTGGGCATCGGCCTGTTCGTTGCCTTTGTCGGCCTGCAGAACGCAAAGCTCATCGTCAACAGCGACTCCACCCTCGTCACCTACCAGCACTTCAAGGGCGAGACCTTCTCCTCTGTGGGCGTGGGCTCCATCCTCGCACTGCTGGGCGTGGCCATCACCGCCATCCTGCTGGTGAAGAAGGTCAAGGGCGGCATCCTGTACGGCATCCTCATCACCTGGGTGCTGGGCATCGTCTGCGAGCTGACCGGCATCTATGTGCCGAACCCCGACGCCGGTATGTACTCCGTCATCCCCACCAGCTTCGTCAGCTTCGACTTCTCCGCTCTGGGCAAGACCTTTGGTCAGGTGTTCAAGACCGATTTCTCCGGCGTGGGCATCCTGAACTTCTTCGCCGTCATGTTCTCCTTCCTCTTCGTTGACCTGTTCGACACCCTGGGTACCCTCATCGGTGTTGCTTCCAAGGCCGATATGCTGGATGAGGAGGGCAAGCTGCCCAACATCAAGGGCGCACTGATGGCCGACTCCATCGCCACCTGCGCCGGCGCTGTGCTGGGTACTTCCACCACCACCACCTTCGTCGAGAGCGCTTCCGGCGTGACCGAGGGCGGCCGCACCGGCCTGACCTCCATGACCACCGGTATCCTCTTCCTGCTGGCCGTGGTGTTCAGCCCCCTGTTCCTGACCATTCCTTCCTTTGCAACGGCTCCGGCCCTCATCATCGTGGGCTTCTACATGATGGGTTCTGCTATCAAGATCGACTTCTCCGACCCCAGCGAGGGCATTCCCGCCTTCCTGACCATCCTGGCTATGCCCACTGCCTACAGCATCTCTGAGGGCATCGCCATCGGCGTCATCTCCTGGACCATCGTCAATGTGGTCACCGGCAAGGCCAAGGAGAAGAAGATCAGCCCCCTCATGTATGTGCTGACCGTTCTCTTCATCCTGAAGTACGTCCTGCTGTAAGCACCTGCTCTGAACCCGGGACCATCCCCAAAAACAAAACCAGAGCCTCCTGCCCTTGTGCGGAGGCTCTGGTTTTTTGTTGTCTGCTGCAGGGGGGCAGCTGCGGGGGCTTAGCCGCCGAACAGCCCGAAAAAGCTGGTATGGGTGAATCCCAGCACCAGAAACAGGACGATGAGGGCGAACAGCACCCCAATGATGATGTCCATCTGGTGGACCGTCAGCGGGAATTTATCGTAGAGCTTCTCTTTCGGGTTGACGAAATCAGGGTCATTGTTGTTGAGGAGCGTTTTGCGGCCCTTCGGAGCCTCTGCACGGGCTGCTTCGAACTTGGCCTGCTCCTGTTCCAGCTGAGCTTCACGAGCTGCCAGAGCGGCTTCCCGCCGGGCCAGCTCCACCTCGCGGGCGGTTTGTTCTTTTTCGGTCATAGTGTTTCTCCTGTGGCCCTCTCAGTCAAAGCCTCCGGCTTTGACTGAGAGGGCCGGTCACCTCGTACTGGAGAGCAAGTTTTTTGTTTTTTGAAAATGTAGTGCTCCGCTGTCTGGCTTCACAGCAGATTGACAAAATAGATTTGTCCAGAAGTATCTGCCCTCTGTGGCAAGGCCCTCCCTTTTGCGTCATATCAGACCTTCAGCGGTCAGCTCAAAGTTTCCCGGCTTGCCAATGGCTCTCCCTCTGGGAGAGCTGTCTGCGAAGCAGACTGAGAGGGCTGCTCTTATTATAACAAAGTGGGCCGCCCACTGCAACGAGTGGACGGCCCGATAGGCGCTCTCTTAGGGAAATTACTTCTTTGCGAGGTACTTGCGAATATCGATAGCAACAGCCACGATGATGACAAGGCCCTGCACGATGTAAGTGTAAGAAGAGTTGACGTTCATGAACTGCAGAGCGACCTTCATCAGCTCAAAGACCAGCACGCCGACGAGGATGCCGGGGACAGTGCCGACACCGCCGGTGGTGGAAACGCCGCCGATGGTAGAAGCTGCGATAGCGTCCAGCTCATAGCCCATTGCAGTGTTGACGGATGCGCCGCCGGACTTTGCAGCCAGCAGGCAGCCTGCCAGACCGAACATGCAGGAGGCCAGGATGTAGATGCGGATCTTGGTGGCGTAAACGTTGACACCGGCCACCTCAGCAGCAGCCTCGTTGCCGCCGATGGCGTACATGTACTTGCCGTGACGGGTCTTGTTGTACAGGAACCAGAAGCAGACAGCCACGATCAGGGCGATCCAGATCAGCACGGGGACCTTCAGGATGGTGTTGGAGGCCAGAGAGGTGAAGTCCTTGTTCAGGGAGCCGATGGGGGTACCGCCGGTGTAGACCAGGCAGATACCGTAGACCACCTGCTGCATACCCAGGGTAGCGATAAAGGGCTGGACCTTCAGGTAACTGACCACGAGGCCGTTGCACAGGCCCACGATGGCGCAGATGGCGATGACGAGGATGAAGACCACGGGGGTGGGCAGAGTGGGCATATTGGGGTAGAACTTGCCGGCAGCGCCCTCGGTCTGCGCAAAGATGCAGGCCAGGCAGGCAGCGAAACCAGCCAGACGGCCTGCGGACAGGTCGTTACCGGTGGTGATCAGGCAGCCGGAAATGCCCAGCGCGATGATGTAGCGGATAGAGACGTTCTTGAACAGGTTGATGATATTGGCCAGTGCGAAGAAGTTGGGATGGATGATGCCGACGATGAGGGACACGGCCAGCATCAGGACGATGATGGCGTTGTTGCCCAGCCACTTCTTTACAGACTTGCCCGTTACTTTCTTGGTAGCTTCCACGATAGACAGCCTCCTTGTTTACTGATTGGCCGCCGCCGCTTCGGGCGCGGTCTCGAACTGGGTCGCCAGAGCCATGATGTTCTCCTGCGTAGCATCCTTGCCGTCGATGAAGCCGGTGATGCGGCCATCGCACATGACCATGACGCGGTTGGACATACCGATGATCTCGCTCATTTCGGAGGAGATCATGATGATGCTCTTGCCCTGCTTGGCCAGATCGGCGATGATGCAGTAGATCTCATATTTTGCGCCGACGTCGATGCCTCGGGTGGGCTCGTCCAGAATGAGGACATCGGGGTTGTTGGCCAGCCAGCGGGCGATCAGCACCTTCTGCTGGTTGCCGCCGGAAAGGCTCTTGATCGCCGTTTTGGGGCTGGGGACCTTGATGGCCATCTTCTCTTTGTTGGTAGCCACCAGCTCGAGGATCTTCTTGTCGTCCAGCATGATGGGACCCTTGCGCAGGGCGTCCAGAGAGGCGATGGAGATGTTATCGGCCACGCTCAGCACGCCCATGATGCCGGTGGCGCGGCGGTCCTCGGTCAGCAGAGCCACGCTGTGCTGGATGGCGTCGCGGGGCTGCTTGATGGCGACTTCCTGACCCTTGATCCACACCTTACCGGAGGTGTGAGCGCGCAGGCCGAAAATGCCTTCCATCAGCTCAGTGCGCTGTGCGCCCACCAGGCCGGCCACACCCAGGATCTCGCCCTTCTTCAGTTCGAAGCTGCAGTGGCGGAAAGAGCGCGGATGGATGGAGGTGAAGTCTTCCACCTTCATCATGATCTCGTCGGAGGGGTGGTTCTCCAGCGGGGGATACAGGTTGGACAGTTCGCGACCGACCATCTTGGCGATGATCTGCTCTTTGGTCATGTTGGCGACGTCCCACTTACCGATATAATGACCATCACGCATGATGGTGACTTCGTCGGCAATGACCTTGATCTCGTCCATCTTATGGCTGATGTAGACCAGAGCGACGCCCTGCTCTTTCAGCTCGTTCATGATGCGGAACAGGGACTCGACTTCGTTCGCAGTCAGCGAGGAAGTCGGCTCGTCCAGGATCAGCACCTTGCAGTTTGCGGAAACAGCCTTTGCAATTTCCACCATCTGCATCTGTGCGATGCTCAGTGTACCCAGCTTTGCGTGGGAGTTGATGTCCAGCTTGAGCTTTTTCAGCAGGTCATCGGTATCTTTGTACATCTTGGCATGGTCCACGATGGTGATGGGACCAGCCTTCTTGGTGGGGTAGCGGCCCAGCCAGATGTTCTCGGCCACGGTACGGGCCGGGATGGGCTGCAGCTCCTGATGCACCATCGCGATGCCGCGGTTCAGTGCATCCAGCGGGGTGGGGATGTTGACCTTTTCGCCTTCGTACTCGATCTCGCCCTCGTCCATCTTGTAAATGCCGAACATACATTTCATCAGGGTGGACTTACCGGCACCGTTCTCGCCCATCAGGGCCATGACTTTGCCGGGGCGGAGCTCCAACTGCGCGTGGTCCAGCGCTTTCACGCCAGGGAAGGTCTTTACCACGCCTTTCATTACCAGACGGTATTCTGACATTCCTCAGAGCCTCCTTGTCTTTGGGTCTTGGAAAGTGCGTCTTTTGCCGACAGGTTCTTAAAATAAGGCGCGTGCGCGGAGATATTTTCTCGCACGCACGCGCTTTTTTAGCTTTTAATTAAGCCTTATTGGTTCACTGCGCACCTTGCAACGATAGGGTTTTGGCTGCTTACTTGATGTACTGTGCAGCGTTCTCCTTGGTGACCTTGACGTAGTCGACCCAGTAGTACTGCTCGACCTTGCTGCCCTCGACGTACAGCTTGGTAGCAGCTGCGGCGGCGGTAGCCTGGCCCACGTCATCGTTCAGAACGGTGCCGGTCATGTTGCCATCGACGACATTCTGGACAGCCTCGCTCAGTGCGTCAACACCGACCAGATAGACGTCCTTGCCGACGGTACGGCCAGCCTGCTGCAGGGACTGCAGAGCGCCCAGTGCCATTGCGTCGTTGTTGCAGAAGACGACTTCGATCTTCTCGCCGTACTGTGCCAGAGCGTTTGCGACGTCCTGCTGTGCGGTGGTCTGGTCCCAGTTGTCCAGGTACTCGTACAGGCACTCGACTTCCTTGCCGGCGTCGGTCAGAGCCTTGATGGAGTACTCGGTGCGGTACTGAGCATCAATGTTCTCGGGGTCGCCCTTGCACATGATGTAGGTGATCTTGCCGTCGCCGTTGATGTCGCCCTGAGTCTCGGTCTCGAGGATCAGCTCGCCCTGATAAGTACCGGACTGACGTGCGTCAGCGCCAACGTAGCAGCACTTGTCTGCGTAGGAGTCCAGAACGCTCTTGTCGGGCTCACGGTTGATGAAGACGATGGGAGTCTCAGAGGGCTTGATGGTATCAACGATGGTCTGAGCGGAAGTGGTCTGGACGGGGTTGATGATCAGGACGTCCACGCCCTGCTGCAGGAAGGTGTTGATCTGCTCGGTCTGGGTGTTCTGGTCGTTCTTGCCATCGACGATGGTGACGGCGTAGCCCATGTCCTTCAGGTACTCTTCCAGGTCGGTGCGGTACAGAGTCATGAAGTTATCAGCAAACTGATAGATGCAGACGCCGACGTTAGCAGAGCCGGAAGCAGCAGCTGCGGTAGAAGAAGCAGCGGTAGAAGCTGCAGTAGAGGAAGCAGCAGTAGAAGCGGAAGAACCGCCGCAGGCAGTCAGAACGCCGGTAGCACCCACAACAGCGGAAGCTTTCAGGAAGTCACGACGAGAAATCATTTTCATAATCTTGTTCTCCTTCATTAACGCTTATCACAGCATCTCGCAAAGCGCACTCGTTACACGTTTTGCGGTTTCTGTTTGTATTATAACCATCCGTCCGACCGTTCGCAATAGAACAAATAGACAAGATTATTTGCCATATTTTGTGAGTGTTCCACAATACATTCTGTTGTATCCAAAAATCTTTTTGTTAAGCAGCACAATTTTTCATATTTGTGCAACCAGCGTCCAAATTTATTGTGTCTGTGCGTATTTTTATCAAATCGGTTACAAACTTTTTCGAGCCGTTTCGCGCCGGGATGCAACAATTTTATCGGTCTGCTCCAAATTTCTATTTTCCCGGGAATCCCGGTAGACTGTCATTCCATTTCGGAAATATTTCTTTATGCATTGACGGATTTCCCATGATTGTGGTAGTATATTACATGATTATAATTATCCGCTGCAGAAGGACTGCTGTTTCTCGCCCTCCTTCCACGCCATACCTCGTTACCTCGTTATAATAGGAGCGACATCATGTCCGAACTTACCGAGCAAAATTTGACACGCCAGCAGGCCGAACAGGAGATGGCCTGTCTGCGCAAGATATATGCTTCCGTCCGTCTTCTCGACCCGAAGATGCTGGCGGAAGAACCCTGCTACCCACCCTGGAAGAATGTCCATCCCTGCACCAGCTGCGTGGGGCGCGAGGCGATGGCAGGCAAATGCCAGTGCTCCAAGCTGGAAACGCTTGGCAGCTCCCTCTATCAGGTCACGGCCCGCTATGTCGAGGTGGACGGCAAGCCCTATGTGATGGAGATGATCCTGCCGCTGGACGCCAGCGCCCGCAGCACCCTCAACTCCAACGAGCTCATCTACCGGGATGCCCTCACCGGTGCCTACAACCGCCGTTTCTATGAAGAGGAATTAAAGCACAAGTACCTTAATGCCGGCGTCGCCATGATAGACCTCGACGACTTCAAGCTCTGCAACGACACCTACGGTCACTCAGCCGGTGACGCAGCGCTCCGGCTCATCGTCTCCATCATCCACCGCCGCATCCGCTCCACCGATATGCTGGTGCGGTACGGCGGCGACGAGCTGCTGCTCATCCTGCCCGACATCTCGGCTGAGGCTTTCGTGCGCAAGCTCAAGGACATCAACAAGCGCCTTTTCGCGGCCCATCTGCCCGAGTTCGAGAAGATGCACGTCTCGGCCAGCATCGGCGGCGTGATGGCCGCCGGCATCCCCATCAGCGATGCCCTGCCCATCGCCGACAAGCGGATGTACCTTGCAAAACACAGCAAGAACACTGTCGTCACCGAGGACCATCGCCCCCCGATGCCGTCCGCTCTGAAAATGACCACCGTCCGATGGTGCTCATCGTGGACGACTCCCCCATGAACCGTGACATCCTCTCGGAGATCCTCTGCGACGATTTCGAGATCCTGGAAGCTCCCAACGGCCCCAAGTGCCTCGAGCTTCTGAACGCCTGGGGCTCGGATATTTCCATCGTGCTGCTGGACATCGTGATGCCCGACATGGACGGCTTCGATGTCCTCTCCCGGATGTCCGCCCAGGGCTGGCTCGAGGACATCCCCGTCGTGATGATCTCCAGCGAGGATTCCTCTCAGACCGTCCGCCGCGCCTACGAGCTGGGTGCTTCGGACTACATCAGCCGCCCCTTCGATGCCCGCATCGTCCACCGCCGCGTCTCCAATGTCACCCGGCTCTACGCTCGTCAGCGCCGTCTCAGTGCGCTGGTGTCCCAGCAGTTCTATGACCGGGAGAAGAACGACCAGATGATGATCGGCATCCTCGGCCAGGTCATGGAGATCCACAACAGCGAGAGCATCCACCACATCTCCCGGGTGCAGCGCATCACCAGCATCCTGCTGGAGCGTCTGTGCCAGAAGACCGACATCTACGGCCTGAGCGGAATGGACCGCTACCTCATCACGACGGCCTCTTCCCTCCATGACATCGGCAAAGTTGCTATCGACGACCGCATCCTCAACGCCCACGACCTGACGCCAGAACAAACTGCCATCCTCCACACCCACCCCATTCTGGGTGCGCAGATGCTGGAAAATCTGTCCCAGTATCAGGACGAGCCGCTGGTGAAGTTTGCGATCCAAATCTGCCGCTGGCACCATGAGCGCTGGGACGGCAGCGGCTATCCCGATGGCCGGAAGGGCGATGACATCCCCATCGCAGCACAGGTGGTAGCGCTGGCGGATGCCTATGACGGTCTGGTCGGCAAGCGGGACAAGCACGAGGCCCTCTCGCAGGAAGAAGCGGTCGCTGAGCTGACCGCAGGAAAGCGTGGTGCTTTCAATCCGCTGCTGCTGGAATGCCTGCGCGACGTAGAAGACCGGCTCGCGGAGGAGACTGAGGGAGATACCCCCGCCCCCCCCGAAAAAAGGGATTTTCTTTGACGAAACTGTTCTTGGATGAGGTATAAAAATGACGTTAGAACAAGTATATGCAGCCATTGGCGGCGATTACAAGGGCGTGATGGAGCGTCTGCCCAGCGCTGACTTCGTCCGCCGCTTCGCGCTGAAATTTCTACAGGACGACAGCTTCCCGAACCTGAAAAAGGCGCTGGAAGAGAAGGATGCCCCGACAGCATTCCGTGCCGCTCACACCCTGAAGGGCGTCTGCCAGAACCTCGGCTTCGATGCACTGTACGCCCCGTCCAGTGCCCTGACGGAAGCCCTCCGCGGCGGCAGCCTTGACGGTGCCGACGAGCTGTTTCCTCCGGTAGAGAAGGAATATCAGCGTGATGGTCGAGGCGCTGAAAGCATTAGAATGAACAAAAAAATCCCCCGCAGCGTCACAAAGCTGCGGGGGGATTTTTCTATTGGATGAATATCAGGAAATATCTGTCATTATTTCCGGCTTGCCAGCAGAGCCTCGATCTTCTTGATGGGGTCGATGATGCTGGAAACGGACATGTCATGGTTCAGGGCCACGACGAAGTATGCGGCGTACTTGGAGACGTCAACATCGACGTACCAGTCACGGGTCAGCAGCTCAGGCATACGGTAGGTCAGGTTGGTGCCGGTGACGTAGTCCAGAATGCCGTCAGCCACAGCCTTGTCGAACTTCTCGAGGCCGCTGGTGAAGAGCGGGAAGGTGGCGTTGGCGATGATGCGCTTTGCGCCGCGCTCTTTCAGGTTGGTGGCAACTTCCAGCATACTCTCGCCGGAAGCGATGATGTCGTCAGCGACGAAGACGGTCTTGCCCTCGACGGAATCGCCCAGATACTCGTGAGCGACGATGGGGTTGCGGCCATTGACCACGCGGGTGTAATCGCGGCGCTTGTAGAACATACCCAGGTTGCAGCCCAGCACGCTGGAGAAGTACATGTTGCGGCTCATAGCACCCTCGTCGGGGCTGACCACGATGAACTTGTCCTTGTCGAAGCTGATCTCGGGGTTCTTCTTGAGCAGATTCTTCAGGACCTGATAGGTGGGCATCGCATTGTCGAAGCTCATCAGAGGCACAGCGTTCATCAGGCGGGGGTCATGTGCATCGAAGGTGATGATGTTCTTGACGCCCATGGCCTGCAGCTCCTGCAGAGCCACAGCGCAGTCCAGACTCTCGCGGGACACGCGGCGGTGCTGACGGCCGCCGTACAGGCTGGGCATGATGACAGACACACGGTGTGCCTTACCGGCCACGGCCTGGATGAGGCGTTTCAGGTTGGCGAAGTGGTCATCCGGAGACAGGTGGTTCTCATAGTTGAACAGCTTGTAGGTCACGCTGTAGTTGCCGGGATCAACAACGATGAAAATATCGTCGCCGCGCACCGACTCCTTGACCAGACCCTTGGCGTCGCCGCTCTGGAAGCGGGGGCAGGCGCTCTCGATGATAAAGCTATCGGTCTGGTAGCCGGCCTCGCTGGCCCAGCGCACCAGATGCTTGTCGATGAGGTTGGTCAGCTCCTCGGCGCCCGGGCAGGCGATGAGGCGCAGGTCGGCGACCTGAGGCTGGTGGAAGCAATCCTTAGGGATAATGACAGACATAATTATAGCTCCTTAAAGTTTCTTTTATCAGTTGATAAAATCAGACGTTGAAGTGCATATCTGTTATCTATTCTATCACATTTTCGGTGTTTCGACACTACAAACTTGCATCCAACCTGCATTTTCTGCGCCTTGCACATCTCATTTTTCAAAAAAGAGCCGGAGACTATGTGTTTTTTACAAAAACCATACATTCTCCGGCTCAAAAGTCATTCTTTTAAGTTTTTACTCTTACAGGGCAGCAACAGCAGCCTTCAGTTCTTCGACGCGGTCTGTGTTCTCCCACTTCACGCCCAGGTCCTCGCGGCCCATGTGGCCATAAGCAGCCAGCTTGCGGTAGATGGGCTTGCGCAGGTCGAGGTCGCGGATGATGGCGGCGGGGGTCAGGTCGAAGACCTTCTCCACAGCCTGCTCGATCTTCTCGTCGGCCACGACGCCGGTGCCGAAGGTGTCCACCATGATGGAGACGGGCTTTGCCACACCGATGGCGTAAGCCACCTGCACCTCGCACTGCTTGGCCAGACCAGCAGCCACGATGTTCTTAGCCACCCAGCGGGTCGCATAAGCGGCGCTGCGGTCTACCTTGCTGGGGTCCTTGCCGGAGAATGCGCCGCCGCCGTGGCGGGCGTAGCCGCCGTAGGTATCGACGATGATCTTACGGCCAGTCAGGCCGGTATCGCCCTGAGGGCCGCCCACGACGAAGCGACCGGTGGGGTTGATATAATACTTGGTGTTCTCGTCCAGCAGCTCGGCGGGGATGGTGGCCTTGATGACCTTCTCCATCACGTCGGCGCGCAGCTGCTCCATGCTGACTGCATCGCTGTGCTGGCTGGAAATGACCACAGCGTCCACGCGGACGGGCTTGCCGTCCACGTACTCGACAGTGACCTGGCTCTTGCCGTCCGGACGCAGATAGTCCAGCTCGCCGCTCTTGCGGACTTCGGTCAGCTTCTTGGCCAGCTTGTGGGCCAGGCTGATGGGCATGGGCATCAGCTCGGGGGTCTCGTCGCAGGCATAACCGAACATCATGCCCTGGTCGCCGGCACCGCCGGACCTCATCGTTGGTGCCGAGGGCGATGTCGGGGCTCTGGCCGTCGATGTTGGAGATGACGGCGCAGGTGTCGGCATCGAATCCGAACTTTGCGCGGGTGTAGCCGATGTCAGCCACGACCTCGCGGACGATCTTCTGGAAATCGACGTAGCAGTTGGTGGTAATCTCGCCCATGATGTGGACGAGGCCGGTGGATGCGCAGGTCTCGCAGGCCACGCGGGCATTGGGGTCGTGAGTCAAAATCTCGTCGAGGATGGCGTCGGAGATCTGGTCGCAGATCTTGTCAGGATGTCCCTCGGTGACGGACTCAGAAGTAAACAGACGGTGCTTTGCCATTTTGTACCTCCTTGGCGTTGGGGTGTGTGTATCGATATTGACAGCTTCCTACTCGTTCATCAAGTTTATGCAATTAAAAACGCTCAGAACCGAAGCTCTGAGCGTTGCACTCTTATCTTTCGGTTTCCCGCAGGATTTGGCACCTTATGCTCACGCACAGGTTGTCGGGCTTCACAGGGCCTGTCCCCTCAGCCGCTCTTGATAAGTCGGTATTCAGTTTGTCCGGGTAATATCTTATCATTGCTTCGTCGAAATGTCAAGAAGAGTCGCACTCTTTTTTGACATTTCGCGCAGATTGATAAGGCTCAATAACCCTTTGCCTGCTCGCCGTTCAGGATCTTGACGGCGCGGGAGGTGCCCAGACGGTCTGCACCGAGGGCGAGGAACTTCTCCATATCCTCGACGGTGGAGATGCCGCCGGCAGCCTTGACCTTGCAGCGGCCAGCCACGCCCTTGACCATCAGTTCCACGTCGTGGAAGTTTGCGCCGGCGGTGGAGAAGCCGGTGCTGGTCTTGATGTAGTCAGCGCCTGCCTCGCAGACGATGTCGCACATCTTGCGCTTCTCGTCGTCGGTCAGCAGGCAGGTCTCGATGATGACCTTCAGGACCTTATCGCCCACAGCTTGCTTGACGGCGCGGATGTCCTCGCGGACAGCGTCGTACTCGCCGTTCTTCAGGCGGCCGATGTTGATGACCATATCCACCTCGGCAGCGCCGTTCTCGATGGCAGTCTTGGCCTCAAAAGCCTTGGAAGCGGTGTCCATTGCGCCCAGAGGGAAACCGACCACGCAGCAGACCGGGATGCGGCCCGCCATGTACTCGACGGCCTGCTTCACATAGCAGGTGTTGATGCAGACGGAAGCCGTGTGGTTGGCGATGGCCTCGTCGCACAGGGTCTGGATCTGGGGCCAGGTAGCCTCAGGCTTGAGCAAGGTGTGATCGACATGGGACAGGATCTCTTCACGATTCATACTTTTTTTCCTCCTGAATCGAAGTTGTTTTGAAAACAGCTTCTTAGTTCTTGGTGGCACGGTGTACCTTCGCCATGCCGACAGCGCTCAGGGCAATGGCCGTTGCAGACACCGTTGCGCCGATGATGCCCAGCACCAGACCGGAGACCAGAAATGCAAAACCTTTCAGACCACGTTTCATAATACCGTACCTCCTGAAATTATATCAGATATTTTTCTGCCGCTGGCAGAAAAATATCTCACTTACGCTTAAAAAACGATGAGCTTGCTGAACACATAATTCAGCACGACCACCACCACGTTGGAGAAGATCTTGACGGCAAGACCCCAAAGCGCCTGGGCATCGTAGAAGCTGGTGACAAAGATGGCCGTCGGGCCGTCGGCACCGCCGATGATGGCAATGGCGGCAGAGCCGTCGGAGATGGAGGGAGCGGGCGCTACGCCGCCGGTGGCCATGTGCAGCACCGTATCCGGGCCAAACCAGCCAGCCAACAGGCTCAGCGCACCGTTCATAAAGCTCTCCACCAGAGCCGCCCCCTGGGCGGCCAGCAGGTTGCCGAAGATCATCATGATGGCGGCATCCAATACCAGTGTACCCAGACGGCAGGTGACGAATGCACCAAATTCTTTCAGTGCTTCCCTGCCCTGCGTCCGGCTGGCAAAGACGAACGCCCGGTTGGTGACGTAGGCGAACAAAATGCAGATGACATTGTCCAGCACATTGCCCCAGCTGTTGGCGGCTTCGTAGCCGAACAGGCGGCTGAACAGCGCATACAGTACGATGTTCAGCAATGTGGTCAGCACACCGAAAACGAGATAAGCCAGCACCTCGCGGTGCTTTATAAACCAGTTTTTCATAATTGTACAAAAACAGCCCCTCCGCCGTTTTCCCGGCAACGGGGCTGTAGTTCGCATTGTGTCTGATGAGACTATGCTGCGGGCTGATTACTCAGCGTCGTCGTTCAGCAGAGCCTTCATGGACAGGCTGATGCGCTTCTTGTCGAAGTCAACATCCAGCAGCTTCACATCGACCATATCGCCGACCTTCAGTGCGTCGGAGACCTTCTC
>ENA-OPYX01001298-OPYX01001298.1-human-gut-metagenome-genome-assembly--contig:-NODE-1298-length-13540-cov-3.750466_pt1 | contig 13540 bp, 9 predicted proteins | sample MGYA00242639_ERZ504486 | MGnify/ENA primary metagenome ERZ504486 (study PRJEB26092, sample SAMD00036296) | human gut metagenome | host: Homo sapiens | study: EMG produced TPA metagenomics assembly of... | reverse complement strand
CCATTGAAACGACATTGCAGCTGGCGGATATCGTGGCCAGCGCCATGCCCCCGGCGGAACGCCGGAAGAACAAAAACCCCTCCCGCCGCACCTTCCAGGCACTGCGCATTGCGGTAAACCATGAGCTGGACGCACTGGAAGAGGGGCTGGATACCATTTTTGCGCATCTCGCACCGGGTGGAAGACTTTGCGTGATCACCTTCCACTCGCTGGAGGACCGGCTGGTCAAGAACAAGTTCCGCCGCTGGTCCACCGCCTGCACCTGCCCGCCGGAGTTCCCGGTGTGCGTCTGCGGCGGCAAGGCCAAGGCAAAGCTGATCACACGCAAACCCATTGAAGCCAACACGCAGGAGCTGGAAGAGAACCGGCGCAGCCGCTCGGCCCACCTGCGGGTTTTGGAAAAGATCTGAGGGCGGCACAGCCCCGGAGATGTGAGGAGGAGATCACCATGGGTCAGGCAGCATACGATATGACAGAGGTTCGGCGCAGAAGAGCGCCGCAGGCACAGCCCAAAGTCCCGCTGCGGGTAGAAAAGGGCGGCAAAAAGCGGCTGAACCCCGTGCGGGCCGCCATGCAGCACGCGCTGCAGCTGGTGGGCGCGGCTTTGCTGGTGGGCTTTGCGGTGAGCCTGCTGTGGAGCGAGGCACAGCTGGTGGAGTTGAATTCTCAGATCCAGAGTGCCAAGGCAGAGCTTGTGAGCGAGCAGAGCCAGTATACATACTACAACAGTGCCCTGAACAGCCGCACCAACATCACAAGTGTTGAGGAGACCGCCACACGCCTGGGGCTGATGAAGATCGACCAGAGCCAGATCACCTACATCCGGCTGGATGAGGGCAGCGTTCTGGTGCGCAAGGCATCCGCTGTGCGGCAGTGGTCGGATCTGCTCCACGATGGGGCAATGACCATTCTTGCCTCTGTCAGAACGGCAAAATAAACCAAACAACGAAAAGCGTGCGGCAGCGCACGCTTTTTCGGTTTTCTTCGGGAGTACGCAATGCAAACACCATCCTCCAATCCCAAAAAGAACAGTGCCCGCCGCCGCAGTGCGGATCCGCACGCACGGCTCAGTGCCCGGCTGCGCCATATCAGCTTTGGTGCCGCCGTGCTTCTTGTGGTGGCCGCCGCGCTGACCGTGATCTACAGCCTGTACAAGATCCAGATCCGCGACGGTGCCACCTACCGCCAGTACGCCGCCGAGCAGCAGCTGCTGGACAGCACCATTCAGGCCACCCGCGGTGAGATCTACGACACCAGCGGCATCACGCTGGCCTCCACCAGCGTGGTCTGGACCATCTGGGCCGATCCCTCCTACAGCACGGCCCTGTATACCACCACCACCGATCAGGACACCAAGGCGGAGACCCGCACCATCGATGAGGCCGCTATGAAGGAGGTCTGCACCCAGATCACCCTCCGCCTGCTTTCGGGCGACGGCGAGAGTCTGGACAGCGTGGACACCACTTCAGCGGAGTACCAGACCCAGTATCAGGCGGTCTGCGATGCCCTCTCCCAAAACGAAAGCTCCTATCAGGTGCTGGCCACCAAGGTCAACAACGCCATCAAGCTCTCCATTGAGGAATACGTCAAGACCTACAACAAGGCCCACAGCAAGAGCGGAAAATCCGCCGGTGCGCTGGAAAAGATCCTGGCCAAGCTGGGCCTGGGCCAGCAGGAGAGCGACGACGGCACCCCCACTGTCCGCAAGGGACGGGTGTCGGTGTCGGCCTCCAAGGGCTTCCAGCGGGATTACCCCTACGGCCGCTTTGCCGCCGCCGTGCTGGGCTTCTGCAATGCGGATGGTCAGGGCGTGTACGGTCTGGAAAACTCCTATGAGTCCACGCTGGCCGGTGTGAATGGCCGCACCATCACCCTGCGCAACGCCTACGGCAACGCCATTGCCGATGAAAACGCCACCACCTACGCCGCCAAGGACGGCTCCAATCTGGTGCTCTCGCTGGACGTGAACATTCAGGAGGTGGTGGAGCGCTACCTGAACGAGGCCGTGGCGGCCAACACCGTTGAGAACCGCGGCTGCGCCATTGTGATGAACGTCAAGACCGGTGCCATCCTTGCCATGGCCTCCAAGCCGGACTTTGACCCCAATGACCCGCAGGATTTCAGCGCCAATCTGGCCTACCTGACGGAGCAGGTGCAGGCCGAGCCGGAGCTGTACACCATCTACAAAAAAGACGAGAACGGCAACTACCTGCGGGACGAGAACGGCCAGAAGATCGCGGATGAGGAAGCCGACTACACCGGCACCTACCGGGATATCCAGTGGAAGAACAAGACCATCACCGAGCTGTACTACCCCGGAAGCGTGTTCAAGGTCATCACCGCTGCCATGGGTGTGGACAGCGGCAAGGCGACCTATTACACCACCCTGAACTGCTCCGGTGCTTACAGCGTGGCAAAGCAGACCTACCACTGCGCCGGCAGAAAGTCGCACGGGGCCCAGAATCTGGCCGAGGCCCTGCGCAACAGCTGCAACATCTACTTAATCCAGCTGGGCCAGCGCGTGGGTTCCAGCCTGTTCTATGATTACTTTGATGCCTTTGGCTTTACCGAGCGCACCGGCGTGGACCTGCCCAATGAGACCAGCTTCATGCAGTATTACAGCAAGAGCCGTCTGGGCGAGGTGGAGCTGGCCTCCTCCGCCTTTGGTCAGGCCATGGCCGTGACCCCGCTGCAGGTGTGCACTGCCATCTCGGCGGCAGTCAACGGCGGCTATCTGGTCACCCCCCATGTGGTGGACAAGATCACGGACCAGAACGGCAATGTGGTGCAGGAGATCGGCACCAACATCCGCCGTCAGGTCATCAGCGAGAGCGCCAGCGAGACCATCCGCCAGATCATGGAGTTTGAGGTGGGCGACGGCACCCAGGGCGGCGGCGGCAACGCCTACGTTGCAGGTTACCGCATCGGCGGCAAATCCGGCACCTCCGAGCAGCTGAACATGGACCGCCGCGCTGATGGCGACTACAAGAAGGTGGCATCCTTTGCGGCTGTCCTGCCCGCCAACGACCCGGAGATCCTGGTCTATGTCATGCTGGACGACCCCAACAATGCCCGCACCGACTATTCCTCCATTCTGGCGGCTCCGGTGGTGGGCAACATCATCAGTGAGATCGCGCCCTATCTGGGCATCGCCACCGATGGCGTGGACCGCAGCGGCACCACCGTCAAGGTGCCCAACCTGACGGGCAAGGAGTGGAGCAACGCGCAGGTGCAGCTGAACATCAAGGGCTTGAAACATCACCTGGCCGAGAGCGAATCCGACCAGACCGCCGCCCTTGTTACCTACCAGTACCCCCGCGCGGGGGCAGAGGTGCCCTACGGCACCACCGTTTATCTGTATACCGATACCTATGAGGGCAAGCACGCCGAGGTGCCGGACGTGACCGGCAAGAGCGCGGACTTTGCCCGGCAGATGCTGAACGCCGCAGGGTTCAACTGCACAGTCGAAGGCTCCGGCACGGTCCAGAGCCAGAGTGAGGCACCCGGCTCCAGCGTCCAGCAGGGAACCATCGTACATCTGATCTGTGGATAAAGGGGAATGAGAGTATGGAAGCAATTGCAGCAAACATCCTGTTGGAGGGCCTGGCGGTCAACGCGCTGGCCCAGTGCGAGACCCCGGTCACGCTGGTGACCACCGACAGCCGTGAGGTCTGCCCCGGGTGCGTCTTTGTGGCGTTCCCGGGCGAAAAATTCGACGGCCATGATTTTGCCGCCAAGGCGCTGGAAAACGGCGCGCTCTGCGTGGTGCTGAACCACCCCGTGGAAGGCGTGCCGGAGGAGAAGAGTGTGATCTGCCCGGACAGCTACCACGCCATGATGGTGCTGGGTGCCAATTATCGCAGCCAGTTCCACCCCAAAGTGGTGGGTGTGACCGGCAGCGTGGGCAAGACCACCACCAAGCAGATGACCTACGCCGCCATTGCAGGCTTTGGCAGTACCATCAAGACCGAGGGCAACCAGAACAATGAGCTGGGCCTGCCCCGCACCATGTTCCGTATCAGCAAGGAGACCCAGTACGCCGTGGTGGAGATGGGAATGAGCCACGCCGGAGAGATCGAGCGCCTGAGCAAGTGCGCCCGCCCGGATGTGGGCATCATCACCTGCATCGGGGTGTCCCACATTGGCAACCTGGGCAGTCAGGAGAACATCTGCAAGGCAAAGCTGGAGATCTGCGCCGGTCTGCCGGAGGGTGCTCCGCTGGTGTTGAACGGGGATGATCCCTTCCTGCGCAAGGCGGTCCTGCCCGACCATGTCCGCCCGGTCTGGTTCAGTCTGGGCGATGAGAACGCTGATGTCTGTGCCCTGTCCATCCAGCAGGATGAAAAGGGCATGAGCTTTGTGTTGGAGGATCACGAGGAGGGTACTTTCCTCGTAAAGATCCCCGCCATGGGCCGTCACAATGTGGCCAACGCACTGGCTGCCTACTGTGCCGCCACCCGCTTGGGGCTGGATGCCCGCCGGGTCATTGCAGGTCTGGCTGACTTTGAGCAGACCGGGATGCGCCAGAAGGTGGTGCACGTCAGAGGCGTGGATGTCATTGAGGATTGCTACAACGCCAACCCCGACAGCATGAAGGCCGCGCTGGCCATGTTCAGGGAATATCCCTGCAAGCGCCGCTTTGCCCTGCTGGGCGATATGCTGGAGCTGGGCGATATCAGCCGCGCCGCCCACGAGGAGGTGGGCCGTCAGGCCGTGAAAACAAGGGTGGGACTACCTCGTCACCTATGGTGAGCAGGCCAAGCGGCATTGCCGTGGTGGCTGCTGCCAAGGGGCTGCCCACCCTCCATGCCGACACCTACGCTCAGGCCGCCGATGCCCTGCTGAACAAAATGCAGCCCGGCGATGCCCTGCTGGTCAAGGCAAGCCGCGGCATGGCACTGGAAAAAGTGCTGGAGATCTTTTACAAGGAGTAACATCGAGCTATGATTCGTTTCGCCTTGATCGCCGCCTCAACGCTGGGGTTCTTCCTCACGGCGGCGCTCGGGAATCTGATGGTGCCGCTGCTGCGGGCGTTCCAGGGACGCTGGGATGAGCCCAAGGCCCGGCAGGCACCCGGGCAGGAAGCACCGGATGCCGAGCCGGAGCGCCCGCCGCAGGCTCCCACCATGGGCGGGCTCTGCCTGATGGTGGGGGTGCTGGCCGCTGTGGGCGTGGGCTGGACTGCCGCCTGTGTGGCCCAGCCTGAGCTGCTGGGGGCCGAGAGCCTGCTCTCGGTCCGGCTGCTCACAGCGCTGCTGGGGGCTCTGCTCTTTGGCGGCGTGGGTCTGCTGGAGGATCTGGCCCGCATCCGCAGCCGTTCCGTGCTGGGCCTGCGGCGGCACACCCGCCTTGGGCTGGAAGCCGCTGCCGGTGCCGTGGTGCTGGTGCTGCTGGGGGCCAGAGGCTGCTTTGCAGCCGGGATCACCCTGCCGGGTGTGGGCTATGTCGATCTGGGCATTGCCGCCCCGCTGCTGTGGGAAGGACTGCTGGTCGCACTGGCCGAGTGCGCCCGCATTGCCGATGGCATGGACGGCATCGTCTGTGGTACGTCCTTTGCGGCCATGCTGGGCCTGATGGGGGTGATGACCCTGCTGGGCTGGTTCCCGCTGGGCGTTCTGCCCGCCGCACTGGCCGGTGCCCTGATGGCCTTCCTGCTCTGGAACTTCCCGCCCGCAAAGCTGCGGCTGGGCAGCGTGGGCAGCCTGTTTCTGGCCGGGATGCTGGGGTGCGTGCCCCTGTGCATCGGCTGGCCCGGCCTCACCCTGCCGCTGGCCCTGCCCTTCTGGCTGGAGGGCGGCATGGTGGCTCTGCAGATCCTGGTCTGCAAGGCCAGCCGGGGCCGCAGGCAGCTGTTCCGCTCGGCACCGCTCCACCGCTGGCTGGAGCTGCGGGGCCAGAGCGCGGAACAGATCTTTTATACCTTTTGTGTCATTGCCATGCTGGGCGTGGCGCTGACCGTTCAGCTGGCAAAAATCAGTTAAGGAGGGGTGCAGTTTGGCAACACTCCGCAGAAAAAAAGCAGAGCCGTTTTCCGTCTTTCAGCGGGACCCTGGCCCCTGGCCGCCCATCCTGCTCAACTGGATGGCGACCCTGGCCATCATCATGGTGTTCGGGCTGGTCATGCTGTTCAGTGCAAGCTATACCACGGGCTATCTCCGCTTTGGGGACAGCTTCCATTACATCAAATCCCAGCTGCTCTGCACGGTGCTGGGCCTGGGGATGATGTTCCTGTTCTCCTATTTTGACCACCGCTTCCTGCGCAGAATGGTCAAGCTGGGCTATGTTATCTGCCTGATCCTGCTGGTGCTGGTGCTGTTCAGTAGCCCCATCAACGGCTGCCGCCGGTGGATCAGCTTCGGCGGCCTGACCCTGCAGGCCTCCGAGGTGGCAAAGTTTGAGATGATCCTGCTCACGGCAGACATCGCCGCCAGGACCCCGCAGGTCAAATTCGGCGAGCTGCCCCTGCGCAAGTGGGTCCACCACAGCATCGTGGTGGAACTCATCCGGCCCATCCTGTGGCTGGTGCCTGTCCTGATCCTGCTGGTGCTGGAGCCCCACATGTCGGGCATCCTGCTGACCACGGCCATCGTGGGCACCATCCTGCTGCTGGGCGGCAGCGGCGGCATCATTACCTGGGGCTGCGCCGGTGCCGCGCTGTTCCTGCTGGAGACTTTGCTGAAGCACGTGGACTCCATCGACTACCTGCAGAGCCGTCTGGACGGCTGGACGCAGGATCTTGACCGGATGACCAGCCAGACCAAGCAGAGCCTGTACGCCATCGGCTCAGGCGGTGCCACGGGGCTGGGGCTGGGCAACAGCATCGAAAAGCAGCTCTGGCTGCCGGAGAGCACCAACGACTTCATCTTCAGTGTCGTGTGCGAGGAACTGGGCTTCGTCGGTGCGGTGATCGTCATCGTGCTGTTCGTCCTCTTTCTGGTGCAGGGCTTCTGGATCGCCTTCCATGCCGAAAACCGGTTCTGCACGCTGGTGGGCATCGGCATCATGGCGCAGATCGCCTGGCAGGTGTTCTGCAACATCGCCGTTGTCACCAACACCCTGCCCAACACCGGCATTTCGCTGCCCTTCTTCTCCTCCGGCGGCACCAGCCTGATCCTGCTGCTGGCCGAGATGGGCGTTATGGTCAATATCGGACGCAACGGCGAACGGGCCCGTCTGGAACGGGAAGAAGCCCACGCCGAGCGGGAGCGCCAGCGCAAGGCAAAGACCATTGTGCTGGATACCGCGCGCAGAGCGCAGACAGAACAGTAAGGAGGAACCAAGATGCGTGTACTCATTGCAGCCGGCGGCACTGCCGGCCATATCAACCCGGCTCTGGCCATTGCGGGAGCCATCAAAAAGGGCCGACCCCACCGCCGAGATCCATTTTGCGGGCCGGAAGGAGGGCATGGAGTACCGTCTGGTCACACAGGCGGGCTATCCCTTCCATCACATCGAGATTACCGGCTTTCAGCGGAAGCTGAGCCTGAACAATATCAAGCGGAACATCATTACCCTGTGGAATCTGGCACTCTCCGGCCCCAAGGCCAAAAAGATGATGAAGGACATCCAGCCCGACCTGGTCATTGGCTGCGGCGGCTATGTGTCCGGCCCGGTGGTGCGCTGCGCCGCCAGACAGGGCATCAAGACCGCCCTGCATGAGCAGAACGCCTTTCCCGGTGTGACCAACAAGCTGCTGGCCCCGGATGTGGACATCGTGTTCGCCGCCGTGCCCGCCGCCGTGGAAAAGCTGGGCGCACCCGAAAAGACCATCGTGGTGGGCAACCCTGTCCGGCCGGAGGTGTTCACCCAGGCGAAGAACCGGGAAGCCATCCATGCCGAACTGGGCGCAGGCGACCGCACCGTGATCCTCTCCTTCGGCGGCAGTCTGGGTGCCCGCCGTGTGAATGAGGTGGTGGCCGACCTCTGCGCATGGGAGCAGAAAAACCACAAGCCCGTCCTCCATCTCCATGCCACCGGCCAGTACGGCGTGCAGCTGTTTCAGGATCTGGAAAAGGAAAAGGGCTTTGCCCCCGGCGAGAGCCTTGTAGTGAAGGAATACATCAACAATATGCCCGAGCTGCTGGCCGCAGCGGACCTTGTCATCAGCCGCGCCGGTGCCCTGACACTGGCCGAGCTGGAGGCTGTGGGCCGTGCCGCTGTGCTTATCCCCAGCCCCAACGTGGCAGAGAACCATCAGTATTACAACGCCATGGAGCTGCAGAAGGCCGGCGCTGCTGTGGTCATTGAGGAAAAAGACCTGACCGGCGAAAAGCTGGTGCAGACCGTTTCCGGGATGCTGGCCCAGCCCGGCAAGCTGGCTGAGATGGGCCGCAATGCCCGGAGCCTGTCGGTGGACGACAGCCTGGACCGCATTGCAGATGCCCTGCTCAAGCTGGTCAAGACCCCGTAACGGAAGGAAAAAACAGAGGAAAGGAGGTGCAGCCGGATGCCGCAGAATGACCGGAACGGCCGGAACCGCAAGCGCCGCCGGGCCTACGATCAGGCCCGGGATGACCGGCGCGGCGGGCAGAGCACCCAGCGCCGCAGCAGCGCGGGTGCAGGCAGTGACCTGGGGTACAGCGGGTACGCAGGATATTCCTCCGGCGGCCACCCCATCACGAACCCCAATTATGACCCCGATGCGCCCCGCCCCAGCCGGTATACGGAGCGCACGGTGAACTACGGCTCCTACCCGGACAACAGCATCACTTTTCCCACCGGCGGGCGGAGCAGCCAGAGCGGCGCACAGCGCCCCCGCAGCGGGCAGAACGGCCAGCGGCGCACCTCCGGGGGCAATCAGCGGAACCGCCGCCCGGCCAGCGGCCAGAACCGGAACGCCCAGCGCCGCCCGCAGAACGCCCAGAATCGCAGCGGCCAGCGGATGCGGCCGGTGCAGGGGCAGAACGCCCGGCGTGACCCCGTCCGGCGGGAGGGCAGGAAAAAGCGGAAGCTGACCCGGGCCGCCATCCGGCGGCGCAGGCTCATGCGGCGGCTCACGGCCCTTGTCATGCTGCTCTGCGTCATCGGCGCGGGGGTCTACCTCACCGTGACGATGCTGTTCAAGATCAGCTCCATTCAGGTGCAGACAGCGGACGGTGTGGTGCAGGAGGCCGGCGGCTATACCAGCGAACAGATCCTGCAGGCGCTGGATGTCCATCTGGAAGAGAATATCTTCAGCTTTGACCCCGGCAGCAAAGCCGCCGCGCTGGAAAAGGTGTTCCCCATGCTGGAGGATATCCGGGTGGAGCGGGATTACCCCGGCACCGTGGTGGTGCGGGTAACAGAAGCCCGGCCTGCCTGGGCCATGCAGACCTCCTCCGGCTGGCTGACCCTCTCGGGCGGCCTGAAGATCCTGGAGGAGGATTCTGCCCAGCCTGCCGGTCTGCCCACCCTGTACGGCGGCGAACCGGTCTCTGCCGAGCCCGGCGAACAGCTGACCTTTGCGGCAGAGCCCAAGGCCGACAGCACCCCGGACAGCGCCGCCGACAGCAGCGCCTCCGGCACTGTTGAGGAGGAGGCAGACCAGCGGCTGGAAAGCCTGAACACCCTGCTGGCTGCGCTGGATGCCGCAGGCATGAGCGCCGACGTGACCCGCATCGAGTTTGCGGATGTGGACGAGATGGCCTTCCTCTATCAGGACCGCATCAGCGTCTGGCTGGGCACCCTGAACGAGCTGGAATATAAGCTCAAGCTGGCAAAGCACGTCCTGCTGAATGAGGACGGCAAGGGCTGTGCCGCGACGGACACCGGAAAGCTGGACTTCACCCATATCAGCATGTCCAGCACCCGCAAGTTCACCTTTGCGCAGGGTGAGCCGGAGCTGCCCTCCGGCTACATCGTGCCAGAACCGGTGGAGGAAACACCCGCCGAAGAAGGTGTGACCGGTGAAACGGCAGAAAGCACGGCCACAGACGGCACCGCCCCGGCAGAGGGCGAAGCCGCCGCAGATGCCGCTGCCGAAACACCAACGGATGCCGCCGCAGCCCCGGCAGAACCCGAAGCCGGACAGACGGCACAGCCGACCCCGCCGAGGGAACGACCCCGGTGGCGGGCGATGCAGACCCAACCCAAACGACCCAATAAGGAGCGTGTAATGTTATGAAGCTGGAACAATTACTGGAAGGCGTGCCCTTTACCCTGGTGCAGGGCGGCCTGGATACCGAAGTGCAGGACATCATCTACGACAGCCGGAAGGCGGCCCCGGGCCTTGCCTTTGTCTGCATCGTGGGCACCCAGCGTGACAGCCACGAGTTTGCCGCGGACTGCGCCGCCAAGGGCGTGAGCGTGCTGGTCATCCAGCATGACATCGACCTTTCTGCCATGCCCGGTGTGACCGTGGTCAAGGTGGAGAGCAGCCGCTATGCCATGGCGCTGATGAGCGGCAACCTCTTTGGCAACCCCTCCCGCCAGATGACCATGATCGGCGTGACCGGTACCAAGGGCAAGACCACCACCACCCACATGATCAAGAGCGTGCTGGAAGCTGCCGGGAAAAAGGTCGGCATGATCGGCACCAACGGCATCTATTTCATGGGCCGTCATCAGGAGACCGCCAACACCACCCCTGAGAGCTACGAGCTGCAAAAGACCTTCCGTCAGTTTCTGGATGCAGGCTGCGATGTGGCCTTGATGGAGGTGTCCAGCCAGGGCCTGATGATGGACCGTGTGGCGGGGGTGCACTATGATATCGGTGTGTTCACCAACCTTTCCCCCGACCACATCGGCCCCGGTGAGCACAAGACCTTTGAGGAGTACCGCAGTTGGAAGGGGCAGCTCTTCCGGCGGTGTGATGTGGGCGTGGTGAACATCGATGATGAAAACACCGAAGCCCTGCTGGAAGGCCACACCTGCAAGCTGGTGACCTATGGCCGCAGTGAAAAGGCCGACTACCGCGCCGAGGGTTGTGAGCTGCTGCGCACCCACGATTTTCTGGGCGTGGCGTTCCACGTCTCCGGCAGAGACAACATGGATGTCAGGGTGAACATGCCCGGCGAGTTCAGCGTCTACAACGCGCTGGCTGCCCTGGCCGTGGGCAAGGTGCTGGGCCTGCCCGATGCCGCCATCCATGAGGGTCTGGGCAAGTGCGTGGTCAAGGGCCGCGTGGAGCTGGTGCCCATCAGCAAAAAGTTTACCATCCTGCTGGACTACGCCCACAACGAGGTCTCCACTGAGAGCCTGCTCACCACCCTGCGGGCGTATCACCCTCACCGGCTGGTGGTGGTGTTCGGCTGCGGCGGCAACCGCTCCAAGCTGCGCCGCTACGGCATGGGCGAGACCTGTGCAAAAATGGCAGATTTCTCCATCCTGACCGAGGACAACAACCGCTTTGAGAAGATCGAGGACATCCTCGCCGATATCCGGGTGGGCATGAACAAGGGCAACCCCGATGCCAAGTTTGTGGAGATCCCCGACCGTCTGGACGCGCTCCACTACGCCGTGGATCACGCCCAGGAGGGCGACCTGATCGCCGTCATCGGCAAGGGCCACGAGACCTACCGCGACCGTGAGGGCGTGAAAACCCCCTTCCTGGAGCGGGAGCTGCTGGAGGAATACGCCCGGCAGATCGGGTTGGAATAAACAACAAAAACGCGCTGTGTCGTTGGACACAGCGCGTTTTTTTGTTTGCTGCTTTGGCACGCAGGCCTTCGGCTCAGCAGGATCGAATTGGTAGGCGGCTGGCACTCGCACGGCTACGGCAGCGCTTACGCGCCCCACACCAGCCAGAGATACACATAGCCCGTCAGGACGGCTGCCAGTGTGAACGGGATGCCGATGCGCAGAAAATCACGGGTGCGCACCTGCTCACCCTGCTTGCGCAGGATGCCGATGGCTGCAATGTTGGCCGAAGCGCCAATGGGGGTCAGGTTGCCGCCCAGAGTTGCACCCGTGAGCAGGCCGAAATAAAACAGCTCGGGCGGGAAGCCTGCACCGCCGTTCATCAGCCCGGCAATGCCCTGCACTACCGGCAGCATGGTGGCCACATAGGGGATGTTGTCGATGAAGGCAGAAAGGCCCACCGAGACGAATACCAGCAGGGTATAGAGCCGGAAGGGATCATCACTGGAGAGGGTGTAGAACAGCTGGGCGGCGGCATCGATGACCCCGGCCTTGCGGATGCCCTCGATCAGGATGAACAGCCCGAACAACAGCAGCAGGGTGTCACAGTCCAGCTCCCGGGCCGCCAGCCGGAACGGCGCGAACGAGCGGCGGCGCAGGCAGGCGCGCAGGATGCCGAACAGGCAGACCCCTGCACAGATCAGCCCGCTGCGCAGGCCATAGAGTGCCAGCGGCAGCCCGCCCGCCGGCTGGGGCAGGAAGGAGGCCGCGATGAGCAGGCCCACCGTCAGCAGCATCAGGGCGGAGGGAACCGTGTCGGTGACCTCGGTCTCCACCGTGGCCGAGATGGGCTGGGTCTCGTGCCGGAAGGTGAACAGCAGCACGCCCAGAGAGGCCAGCGCCCCCAGCTCCACCCCGAAGAAGATGCCGGGCCTGCCCTCCATCCAGAAGAAATTGAAGAAGTTCATCCCCGCAAAGCCGCCCAGCAGGATGCTGGTGGTGTCGCCTACAAGGGTGGCAGCTCCCTGCAGGTTGGAGGAGACCGCAATGGAGATGAGGACGGGCACGGGGGAGATCTTGAGCTTGCGGGCAATGGCAAGGCCCACAGGGGCCACCATGAGCACTGTGGCAACATTGTCCACAAAGGCGCTGATGACTCCGGCAAAAAGGGCCAGCATACACACGGTCCATTTCACATTGGGTACCCGCACGATGAGCAGCTCGGCCAGCCGGGCGGGCATCCTGCTCTCAATAAAGAGGGAGACCGTGCCCATGGTGCCCGCCATCATCAGCAGGACATTGAAGTCCACAGCCCGGGCGGCATCCATCAGGGTGAAGTCCCACAGGCCCGCCGCGCCCAGAACCAGAAACAGAGCGGCCCCGCCCAGCGCGGCAAAAGGCCGGTACTGCGGCAGGACCAGCATCAGAAGATAGGTCAGCAGAAAATGATCAGTGCAGGAAGCATACGCAGTCCTCAGCTTTCGGGCCTGGCATCGGTGTCCTCGTCGATCATCCGGTATCCCACGCCCAGCTCGTTCAGAATATAGGTGTTGCGGCCAGGCACGCTGCCCAGTTTTTGCGGATGTTTGCCATGTTGACCTGCAGCTTTTGGTGCTGCCGCAGTCGGTATCGCCCCAGATGGCCCGCACGATGGCGGCATAGGTCATCACCCGGCCTGCATGTTCCGAGAGGAAGGCCACGATGTTGTATTCGGTCTGGGTCAGCTTGATCTCGGCACCGTCCACAAAGACCTTGCGGCGCTCGTAGTTGATCTCAAGCCCCTGTGCCCGGAACACGCCGCCGGGCATTCCGCCCAGCACGCCGAAGCGGTTGGTGCGCAGGGCGGCGCGCACCCGGGCCAGCAGCTCGCCGGTGCCAAAGGGTTTGGTGATGTAATCGTTGGCTCCCAGATCCAGCGCCTCGATCTTGTCCTGCTCGGTGGTGCGGGCCGAGAGCACGACGATGGGGGTCGAGGAACTTCTGG
>ENA-OPYX01001292-OPYX01001292.1-human-gut-metagenome-genome-assembly--contig:-NODE-1292-length-13600-cov-3.808432_pt1 | contig 13600 bp, 13 predicted proteins | sample MGYA00242639_ERZ504486 | MGnify/ENA primary metagenome ERZ504486 (study PRJEB26092, sample SAMD00036296) | human gut metagenome | host: Homo sapiens | study: EMG produced TPA metagenomics assembly of... | reverse complement strand
GCCCCCAGAAGATCCTGGTCTATGATCTGGGCGGCGGCACCTTTGATGTTCGATCATCGAGATCGAGGACGGCACCTTTACGGTGCTGGCCACCGGCGGCGATACCCATCTGGGCGGCGATGACTTTGACGAGCGCATCGTTGAGTGGGCTGTGGCGGAGTTCCGCAGATCTGACCGCATCGATCTGACCAAGGACCCCGCCGCCATGGGCCGCCTGAAGGAGGAAGCGGAAAGGCCAGAGGAGCTTTCCAGCGCGCTTTCCGCCCAGCTGAACCTGCCGTTCATCGCGGTGGGCAAGGATGGCCCCCACCATCTGGATCTGAACCTGGGCCGCCCCCAGTTTGAGATGATGACCGGTGACCTGCTGGCCCGCACCGTTCAGCCGGTGCAGAACGCCCTGCGGGATGCCGGGATTTCCGCCAGCCAGCTGGGCAAAGTCCTGCTGGTGGGCGGCAGCACCCGGATGCCCGCTGTGGAGCGGCAGGTCCGGGAGCTGCTGGGCTGTGAGCCCAGCCATACCCTGAATCCCGATGAATGCGTGGCCATGGGTGCCGCCGTGCAGGGCGGCCTGCTGCAGGGCGGCGGAAAGCTGGCCGGTGCCACCGGTGCGGCCGCGCAGGGCCTTGTGCTGATGGATGTCACCCCGCTGACGCTGTCCATTGAGACACTGGGCGGCGTGGCCACCCCCCTCATCACCCGCAACAGTATGATCCCCACCCGCAAGAGCCAGATCTTTACCACGGCCCGCCCCATGCAGACCAGCGTGGAGATCAACGTGCTGCAGGGCGAGCGCCACTTTGCCCGCGACAACAAGAGCCTGGGCAAATTCAAGCTCACCGGCATCCGCTCCGGCTTCTCCTCCAAGCCCCAGATCGAGGTCACCTTTGACATCGATGTGAACGGCGTGGTCAAGGTGTCTGCAAAGGATCTGGGCACCGGCCGGGAGCAGAACATCACCATCACCGGCAGCACCAATCTTTCCGAGAACGAGATCCAGCGTGCCATGGCCGATGCCGCCGCCTACGAAGAGGAGGATACCCGCCGCAGGGAGCGGCTGGAGCTCCACAATCAGGCCGAGATGCTGGCTTACAAGGTGGATGAGGCCCTCTCCAAGTGCAAAAAAGGAGCTGGGACAAGGACGAGAAGAACCGAGTCAAGAACGACCTTGCCAGTCTGCGCCGCTGCCTGCGCAAGGATAAGCCCGAAAAAGATGAACGAGACCGAGGAAGCGAACCTCCGTCAGGCAAAATCCCAACTGGAAGCCAGCGCCAACCACCTGATGGTGCTGTACAGCACGGAGCAGGATGCCGGCCAGCAGTAAGCGGGCATTTCCCTACTGAAAAACTTCGTTGAAAGGGTTGACAAACCCGGAAGAGTGGGGTATTATGTATGCAATATCACAAAAATGGCTGTGAAGAGAAGAGTAGGTTTTCGCATTGATCCTTCCAGAGAGCCCGGGCGGTGGAAAAGGGCAGGAAACAGGGAACTGAAAATGGTCTCGGAGCCGCGGGGGCGAAGTGCAAGAGTGCTAAGCCTGCGACGGGAACGCCCGTTACAGCGTCCGGTTGTCGCGTTGCAAAACGCCGCAGCAGTGAGGCTGTCTCTGTGAGGAGGCAGTAAACCAAGGTGGTACCACGGAAGTTTTACGCTTTCGTCCTTGTGGGTGTATGCCCGCTGAGGACGGAAGCGTTTTTATTTTGCTTCCGGTGCAAAGGGTGCGGATTGTGCCGCACCGCACAAAAACACTTTTTTGTAAAAGTAGAGAGGGAAAACAAAATGTCTAAGATCACTCGTCGTAATTTTCTGAAAGTTTCCGGTGTGGCCGCTGCTGCCGCTGCCCTGACCGCCTGCGGCGGCTCTTCCTCCACCGCAAGCTCCGCTGCTTCCGGCGCTGCATCCTCTGAGGCTGCCTCCACCGCTGCCAAGCTGGACAAGATCAAGGTCGCCGTTCCCAACGACACCACCAACGAGGCCCGCGCTCTGACCCTGCTGGAGAAGAACGGCTTCTTCAAGCTGAAGGCAGATGCAGGCCTGACCGCCACCAAGAACGACATCGAGGAGAACCCCCTGAACGTCAATGTGGACGAGGTCGAGGCTGCTCAGGTGCCCAACGTCCTGCAGGATGAGGACTACGCTGTCATCAACTCCAACTACGCCATTTCCGCCGGTCTGGACCCCATGACCGACGCTCTGGCCATGGAGGATGGCACCTCTGCCTACGTTAACGTTCTGGTCTGCAAGGAAGGCAATGAGGAGGAGCCCAAGATCAAGGCTCTGGTCGCTGCCCTGCAGAGCCAGCAGGTCAAGGACTTTATGACCGAGAGCTACGGCGGCGCTGTGGTCTCCGTTGTGGAGAATCCCACCGACGGCTATGATCCTTCCATCGATTATGACGCACTGAACGGTGAGACTGTCAGCTGCGCTGCCACCCCCGCCCCCCACTGCGAGATCCTGGAGGTCTGCAAGCAGATCCTGGCCGACAAGGGCATTACGCTGGACATCCAGGAGTACGATGACTACGTGATCCCCAACACCATCGTTGAGGATGGCCAGTGCGACACCAACTACTTCCAGCATCAGCCCTACCTGGACAACTTCAATGAGGAGAAGGGCACCCACCTGGTCTCCGTTGCCGGCATCCACGTTGAGCCCATGGGCATCTACGGCGGCAAACAGAGCGACCTGAGCCCGATCGAGGGTTAAGCGAACTCCCCCAGTCACCTTGCGGTGACAGCCCCCTCGGGGAGGGGGCCTTTGCTTGACCGTTCTGTTTCAGGCTCCCTCCATGAGGGAGCTGGCAAATCCGTAAGGATTTGACTGAAGGAGTTTATTCAACAGCAAGGAGCAATTTTTGTGATCGAGATCAAACACCTTTCCAAGACCTTCCAGATGAAGGACGGCGCAGTGAATGCGCTGAAGGACATCAGCCTGACCATCCCGGATGGTTCGATTTACGGCATCATCGGCATGTCTGGCGCGGGTAAATCTACGCTGGTGCGCTGCATCAACCTGCTGGAGCGCCCCACCGAGGGCAGCGTGGTCATTGACGGCGTGGAGATGGAAAAGCTCACGCCCGCCCAGCTGCGCCAGCGCCGCCGGGAGATCACGATGATCTTCCAGCAGTTCAACCTGCTGATGCAGCGCAGCTGCCTGAAGAACATCTGCTTCCCCATGGAGCTGGCAGGTGTGAAGAAAGAGGAAGCCGAAAAGCGCGCCAAGGAACTGCTGGAAATGGTGGGCCTGCCCGATAAGGCCAACGCCTACCCGGCCCAGCTCTCCGGCGGCCAGCAGCAGCGCATTGCCATTGCCCGCGCACTGGCAACTGACCCCAAGGTCCTGCTCTGCGATGAGGCCACCAGCGCGCTGGACCCCAACACCACCCACTCCATCCTGACCCTGATCAAGGACATCAACCGGAAGCTGGGCATCACAGTGGTGGTCATCACCCATCAGATGAGCGTTGTGGAGGAGATCTGCGATCACGTTGCCATTCTGGACGGCGGCGTTGTGGTGGAACAGGGTGAGGTGAAGGAGATCTTCGCCAACCCCAAGACCACTGCGGCAAAGCGTCTGGTGGCTCCCAACGGCGGCAGCGCAGCCCGCGACCTGTCCAGCTTTGCGCCGGACGATCATGTGGTGCGTGTGACCTTCAACGGTTCTTCCGCCGCAAAACCGCTGGTGGCAAGTCTTGCCGCCGAAAAGGGCATTCTGGTGTCGGTGCTCAGCGCCGATACCCGCGACCTGAGCGGCCAGTGCTACGGCTCCATGCTGCTCAAGCTGCCCGCTGACCTGGATGAAGCAAAACAGGCTGCTGCCTATATGCGGGCACAGCCCGGCATTACGGTGGAGGAGGTGACCGGAGAATGACCATTGCAGATTATGGCTTTGCCATCTGGGAGACCTTCTATGTGACGGTGCTCTCCACCGCGTTCTCTCTGGTCATCGGCCTGCCGCTGGGCGTGCTGCTGGTGGCCGGTGATAAGGACGGCATTCTGCCCCTGCCCGGCTGGCTGATGCACCTGCTGAATATCATCATCAATATCCTGCGCAGTGTGCCTTTCCTGATCTTGATGATCTGCGTTTTTCCGCTGACCCGTATCATCGTGGGCACCACCGTAGGCACCAAGGCCACCATCGTCCCGCTGGTGGTCGCGGCCTTCCCGTTTGTGGCGCGTCTGGTGGAGACCAGCCTGCGTGAGCTCGGATGAGGTGTGGTGGAAGCCGCCCAGAGCATGGGTGCGACCCCGTTCCAGATCATCACCAAGGTAATGATCCCCGAGTGCCTGCCCGGCCTGATCTCCAGCATGACCACGGCCCTGACCACCATTCTGGGCTACTCGGCCATGTCCGGCGTCATCGGCGGCGGCGGTCTGGGCAAGATCGCTCTGTCCTACGGCTACTACCGCTACCAGACCAACATCATGATCGTCTGCGTCATCCTGCTGGTGCTGCTGGTGCAGATCTTCCAGACCGTTGGCACCTTCTGGGCCACCAGAAGCGATAAGAGGCTGAGGAAGTAACTCCTTCAGTCGCACTTCGTGCGCCAGCTCCCTCGGAGAGGGAGCCTTAAAGCCTCCCTCTTTGAGGGAGGTGGCAAAGCCGAAAGGCTTTGACGGAAGGAGTTCTCTCCTCATTTCGCCCCGGACGGGAAGTAAAATTTAACATTTCAATTCCCCGCCGGAGGCATGTGCTCCTGCGGGGAATTGTGCTATTCGGACAAACCCAGTAAAGGAGTATGTTGCAATGAACCGTGATACCATCTGTGTGCAGGGCGGTTATACGCCCGGCAATGGCGAGCCCCGCCAGATCCCCATCATCCAGTCCACCACCTTCAAGTATGCCACCAGCGAGGACATGGGCAAGCTGTTCGACCTGGAAGCCGACGGCTACTTCTACTCCCGCCTGCAGAACCCCACCTGTGACCTTGTGGCCAAGAAGATCTGCGAGCTGGAGGGCGGCACTGCCGCCATGCTGACCTCCAGCGGTCAGGCAGCCAACTTCTTTGCCCTGTTCAACCTCTGCGAGGCCGGTGACCATATCGTGGCATCCAGCACCATCTACGGCGGCACTTTCAACCTCATCTCCGTCACCATGAAGAAGATGGGCATTGAGGCCACCTTTGTGGACCCGCTGTGCACCGAGGAGGAGCTGAACGCTGCCTTCCGGCCCGACACCAAGGTGGTGTTCGGCGAGACCATTGCCAACCCCGCCCTGACCGTGCTGGATATCGAGAAGTTTGCCAAGGCTGCTCACGCCCACGGCGTGCCGCTGATCGTGGACAACACCTTCCCCACGCCGGTCAACTGCCGCCCCTTTGAGTGGGGCGCGGATATCGTGACCCACTCCACCACCAAGTATATGGACGGCCACGGCGCTGTGCTGGGCGGTGCCATCGTGGACGGCGGCAAGTTCGACTGGATGGCCCACGCCGAGAAGTTCCCCGGCCTGTGCACCCCGGACGACAGCTACCACGGCATCACTTACGCCGAACGCTTCGGCAAAGAGGGAGCCTTTATCACCAAGGCCACGGCTCAGCTGATGCGGGACTTCGGCTCCATGCAGTCCCCGATGAATGCCTATATGCTGAACCTCGGCCTGGAAAGCCTGCATGTCCGGATGCAGCGCCACTGCGCCAACGGCATGGCCGTGGCAAAGTTCCTCGAAAGCCATCCCAAGGTGGCCTATGTGAATTACTGCGGCCTGGAGTCCAGCCCCTACCACGCACTGGCTGAAAAGTATCTGCCCAATGGCAGCTGCGGCGTGGTCAGCTTTGGTCTGGCCGGCGGCCGCGAAGCTGCCAGCACCTTTATGAAGGAGCTCAAGCTGGCCGCCATTGAGACCCATGTGGCCGATGCCCGCACCTGCTGCCTGAACCCGGCTTCCAGCACCCACCGCCAGATGAACGATGAGCAGCTGAAAGCCGCCGGTGTGCCCGCAGAGCTGGTGCGCATGAGCTGCGGTCTGGAAAGCGCTGAGGATCTGATCGCAGATATCGCACAGGCTTTGGATAAGATTTGAGGCGGATAAAACCTCTCAGTCTCGCTGGCGCTCGCCAGCTCCCCTGGTAGGGGAGCCCTTGGCATTCCGTCGCGCTTCGATGTTTTCGCTTCGCTCCGATGCCAAACATAAAATCCCCTTAAAGGAGAGAGAATCTATGCCCCTCATCATCCCGAAAACGCTCCCCGCCTACGATGCCCTGTACGAGGAAAACGTCTTTGTCATGCACCGGGAGCGGGCAGCGTCCCAGCATATCCGCCCGCTGGAGATCCTGATCCTGAACCTGATGCCCACCAAGATCGCCACCGAGACCCAGATCGCCCGGCTGCTGGCCAACACGCCGCTGCAGGTGCACATGACCCTGCTGCAGACGATGAGCCATGAGGCAACGCACGTCTCCGCGGCCCATCTGGAGGCCTTTTATAAGACCTTCGACGAGGTGAAGCATAACCGCTACGACGGCATGATCATTACCGGCGCTCCAGTGGAGACCATGGACTTTGAGCAGGTGGATTACTGGCCGGAGCTGTGCGAGATCATGGATTTCAGCGAGACGAACGTCTATTCCACCCTGCATGTCTGCTGGGGTGCGCAGGCGGGCCTGTACTACCACTACGGCATCCGCAAGGAGCTGCTGCCTGCCAAGATGTTCGGCGTGTTCGAGCACCGGGTCATCCGGCCCTCCAACCCGCTGGTGCGCGGCTTTGATGAGGTGTTCTATGCCCCCCACAGCCGCCACACTGCCATGAGCCGGGAGGATATCGACCACTGCAGTGCGCTGCGCATCCTTGCCGAGAGCGATGAGGCAGGGCCTTTCCTGATGAGCACCGAGAACGGCCGGCAGATCTTTGTCATCGGCCACCCGGAGTACGACAAATACACGCTGGATGCGGAGTATAAGCGGGATGTTGCCAAGGGTCTGCCCATTGCAGTGCCCAAAAACTACTACCCCAATGATGATCCCAGCCAGCCGCCGCTCTTCCGCTGGCGCGCCCACGCCCATCTGCTGTATGAAAACTGGCTGAACTACTACGTCTACCAGAACACCCCCTATGATCTGGGAGAGATGCAGCGCGTGAAGCACTCTGAGGGATGAACCCGCTCAGCCGCCTGCGGCAGCTCCCCCATGGGAAAGCCAGGTTTACGCACGACTGTTTTTCTGCCTCTCCTATCAGGAGGGGCGGTATTGGAAAGCAAGGACGGAGAGGTATTTATGGGAATCGATAAGAATGAATGGGGCTTCCGGGTGGGGCATCTGCCCCATGGGGAGCGCAATAAGATCAGTGATGTGCCGGGCGTGACGGTGGGCCATTGCACACTGGCGGATGGCGACATCCAGACCGGTGTGACCGCGCTGCTGCCCCACCCCGGGGATGTGTTCCATGATAAGGTGCTGGCGGCCTGCCATGTCATCAACGGCTTCGGCAAGACCACCGGCCTTGTCCAAATCGATGAGCTGGGCACGCTGGAGACCCCCATCCTGTTCACCAACACCCTGAGTGTGGGCACTGTGGAAACGGCGCTGGTCAAATATATGCTGGAGCGCAACCCCGATATCTGCGAGACCACCGGCAGTGTGAACCCGGTCGTCTGCGAGTGCAACGACAGCGGCCTGAACGATATCCGGGGCCTGCATGTCACCGAGGCGCATGTGGCTGCCGCTCTGGCAGACTGTAAAGCTGATTTCGCCGAGGGTGCAGTGGGTGCCGGACGCGGAATGCGCTGCCACGGGCTGAAAGGCGGCATCGGTTCTGCCTCCCGGCTGGTGGAGCTGGACGGTAAGTCCTACACCATCGGGGCACTGGTGCTCTCCAATCACGCCACCTTCGATGACCTCATCGTGGCGGGCACACCCATCCACGAGCTGCTGGAGGCCCGCATCCCGCCCCATGAGGACAAGGGCTCCATCATCACAGTGCTGGCAACGGATATCCCCCTGAGCGAGCGCCAGCTGCGGCGGCTCTGCCACCGGGCGCTGGTGGGGCTTTCCCGCACCGGCAGTGCCTGCGGCAACGGTTCGGGTGAGATCGTTCTGGCCTTTACCACGGCCAACCGGATGCCGCATTACTCGGACAAAGCCCTCCTGCCCATGGAGATGCTCCACGATGATGCCATCAACCCGCTGTTCCGGGCGGTGGCCGAGTGTGTGGAGGAAAGCGTCCTGAGCAGCCTGCTCCACGCCGAGACCGTCACCGGCTACCATGGCCGGACGGTGCAGTGCCTTTCCGACCTGTTGAAAAAATAATGTAAATAACAAGCCTTTCCGTGTGGTGCACCTCACAGTGTGACACCAACGGAAAGGCTTATTTTTCTTTATCTCTGCACCAGCGTGATGAACGCCTTCATCTGGGGGGTGAGCCATTTATCCTTGTGGTAGAACAGCTGCCGCCGCATCTCCACGCGGCAGGCGGGGACATTCAGGCGAGCCAGCGTTCCGGCGGCGAGGGCATTCTGCACGATGTACTCGGGCAGGAAGGAGAGCCCCATGCCGTGCTCGACCATCTGGCAGAGCAGGGAAGCGCTGCCCAGCTCGAGGAAGGGCTTGATGGCCAGCCCCTGCGCCGCCATGCACTGGTCGAGGGCATCGCGGTAGCTCATACCCCGCTCAGTCAGCAGGAACTCCTGCCCGGCCAGTTCCTGAAGCGTGACCTCTGCCTGCCCGGCCAATGGGTGCCCGGCAGGGGCCACCACGCAGATGGGCTCCGGCTCATCCACAGCCAGCACGAAGCTGGGCTGCAGCAGCGGCTTGTCCAGCGTGTATGCCAGGTCAATCTGATTGGAGCCCAGCATCTGGAGCATCTCATCATCGGTGGCGGTGCGGAGTACCAGCTCTACCTGCGGGCAGAGGGCGTGATACCGCTGCAGCAGGTCGGGCAGAAAGGTGCTGCAGACCGAATCCGCCAGTGCCACCCGCAGGGTGCCGCTGACCTGCCGGGCAGGCTGCAGGGCCGCTTTGGCCTGCTCGGCTGTGGCCAGCAGGGAGCGGGCATAGGTCAGAAAGGTCTGCCCGGCATCGGTCAGGCGGACCGTTTTGCCCACCCGGTCGAAGAGCGGCGTTTCCAATTCGGCTTCCAGCTGGGCCACCTGTGCGGAGACTGCCGACTGGGAATACCCCAGCTCCCGTGCCGCACGGGAAAAGCTGTGCAGCTCCGCAATATGCAAAAAGGTGTTGATGGTACGCAGTTCCACGGCGGCACCTCTCAGCGGCGGGTGATGCCGGTCACGGTCAGAACAGCACCATCTACGACAAAATGGACTTCCAATCCCGAAAATTCCATTCCGTATACCCGCTCCGGGTCGTGCTGGTAGGAGGGGCGGGGGTCGTTTTCCAGCACGCCCCGCAGGCCGTCCCGCTCGGCGGCGGGTACGGTCTCCCACAGCTCCGGCGGGCATTCGACCTGCAGCTTGTGCGTCTGGGTCTGGGCCGTGAAGCCTGCCGCCGCGTCCGGGTGACAGTCGGCGTAGGGGATGTAGGGCTTGATGTCGTAGATGGGGGTGCCGTCCATCAGGTCTGCGCCCCGCACGATGAGCACCGGGCCCACCTCGGGGCGGTGCTCAATGGCCTCCAGCCTGACGCTGGAAAGGCCCAGCGGGTTGGGCCGGAAGGGGGAGCGGGTGGCAAACACCCCCATCCGGGTGTTGCCGCCCAGGCGCGGGGGCCGGACGGTGGGAGACCAGCTCTCCCGCACCGCGCCGGAGAATTGCCACACCAGCCAGATGTGGCTGAAATCCTCCAGCCCGCGCAGGGCATCGGCGTTGCGGTATTCCGGGGTGAAGATGATCTCGCCCAGCAGGCCGTCCACCAGCCCGCTCTGTCGGGGGATGCCGAACTTGGTGGGGAAGGCGGTGTGGATGTGTGCGATGACCTTCAGGGTCATGGTTTCGTTGCTCATATTATAAACCTCTGCAGAAGCCTACGGCTCTGCCCTCGATCTGGATCTCGTTCAACTGTGGCCCGGCATAGATCATGGGCGGGCAGACGGCGGCGTTGTCGGCCAGAAGCATAACGGTGTCGCCCTGCCGGTGAAAATGCTTTAAGGTGGCCTCATCGCCGATCCGCACGGCGGCGATCTCGCCCTGCTCCACCTCGGGCTGGCAGCGGATGCAGACGATGTCACCATCGCAGATGGTGGGGGCCATGCTGCTGCCGTGGCAGGTCAGGGCAAAGTCGGCGTGCCATGCGGCAGGAACGCCGATGTAGCATTCGATGTTCTGTTCGGCGGTGATGGGGGTGCCGCAGGCGATGCTGCCCACCAGCGGTACCCGCACCATTTCGGGCAGGGGCTCAAACCCCGGCGGGACAAACGCAGTGTTTTCCAGCCCCATCAGCCATGCGGGGGTGGTCTCCAAGGCGGCGGCAAACTCCTCCACCTTGGACTGCGGGATGTCGTTGACCCCTTTTTCCAGCTTGGTGATGGAGGATTTGGAGCGGTAGCCCATCCGCTGGGCAAGCTCTTCCTGAGAGAGCCCCAGCTCGAGCCGACGCTGTAAGATACGGCGGGAAAGTTCTGACATGGCAGAGACCTCGCTTTTCCTGAAAAAGAATGTTCTGCCGTGAGTATATCAGAAAAGTTCTTAAAAATCAACGATTTTCGCGCGATTTTGGTAAAATAGTTGACAAAAAATCAACGTCGAACTATAATACAACCAAAGATTGTGAAACGACACGCAGAGATCCAGATGAAAGGAGAACCTTTGATGACAAATACCACACAGATCCGCGCCTACATTGAAAGCCAGGGCCTGAAGCTGGGCCATGTGGCACGGGTGCTGGGCATCAGCAGCAGCGCCCTGCATCAGAAGCTGAACGACGAGAGCGATTTCAAAGTCAGCGAAGCCGACCGGCTTTCTGCCATGCTGGGGCTGACCATGGAACAGCGGGATGCCTGCTTCTTTGGCCCGGGCACCCGGATGTGCCAAAGAAAGGGGGCGGCGTGATGACCGCTGAACAGCGCAGAAAGACCCGGGAGGCCCTGCAGAACTACGGTACCCGCCAGTGGGCCCGCAGCCCGGCCAACTGGGGCTGGACCCGGGCCATCCAGCAGACGCAGGAGTATTACCGCACCGCCGACCCCATCCGTGCAGGCCTGCTCCAGCTGCGCTACCTGGAGCGCCGCAAGGAGGAGGATGTGCTGGAGCGGCTCTGCATCGGACGCACCACCTACCAGAAAGCCCAGCTCGATCTGCTGAGCACCGTAGCCGTTTTTGCCGCCCGCTACGGTGCCCTGTGACGCAAAATGCCCCCCGGACAGCCATCCGGGGGCATTGCAGTCAGTGCGTTTTCTTTTCCGGAGTATCGCAGTGCTGGTGGCAGGAGGCGCAGTTGCCGCCGCAGCCTTCGCCTTTCCAGCCGCCCTGCTTGGAGATCCAGACCACTGCCAGGGCAAACAGCCCTGCCAGCACCAGAATGGTAATGATCCCACGAAGTGTCAGCATTGAAAAAACCTCTCTTTTTGCGCTGGAATGCGCAATTTCAGTATACACCATTTTGCGCAAAAGAGCAACTGCCCCGCAGTGGGAAAAAATTGCGAAAAAATCAAAATTAGGGCTTGCCAATCCACTTCGGCTGTGGTATAATTCTCTTGTTCCGATTCGGAGGATTAGCTCAGCTGGTTAGAGCACCTGCATCACACGCAGGGGGTCTGGGGTTCGAGTCCCTAATTCTCCACCATACAGTTCGTACTCGAACCCGATTCTTTACGAGAAAGGGTTCGGGTACGTTTTTTGTTTACAGGAAGTTCTGCGGAGGGAGTACGCAGAGCGGTAAGCGAGAACGAGTAAAGGCAGGGTATCATCATGGGCGATGGTATCCTGCCTTTTGCTTTGCGGGATCAAGTTCGCTTTGTGCGAACTTGGTCGTCCACCCTATATGGCGCATTGAGGGCTAATCGCTGCGTACGTCCGTACATGGCCGGTACGCACGTACGCAGAAAAAAAGGGAAAGTTCTGACATATAGGGGTGTTCTTTCAGCTGGTAGTATGGTATACTCGGCTCAACAAATCGGAAGTTAACGGTATGTAAAAGACCTTTGACACACGGAAAACACAGATGTCAATGTCCTTTGATTGCGAAAATACAATCTTTTGATTAGTATGAGTATGCAAGGAGGTGAAGAGATGGAACTCGGAAAGCAAATAAAAAAATATCGCCAAGAGTTACAACTGTCTCAAGAGGAGTTAGCCGATCATGTTTATGTTTCAAGGCAAACAATCTCAAATTGGGAAAATGACAAAAGCTATCCAGATGTAACCAGCTTGGTATTACTGAGTGAAATCTTTCAAATCTCACTTGATAAACTAATCAAAGGAGATATTGATACTATGAAAGAAGTAATCAAACAAGAGGAAATCAAAAAACTCAATCACTATGGCGCAATCTATACGGTTTTTCTCGTTATTGCTGTTATTTCGGCAGCTCCGTTATTTTACATTGGTAATAAATGGGCATTGATCCTTTGGTGTGTCATTGCTTTAGCTGCCATGTATTTTGCAGCAAAGGTTGAACGAATAAAAAAGGACAATGATGTTCAAACATATAAATAGATTTAAAAAAAGAGTATCAACATGATAAATATCATAATAGTGATAAAAATATTGATGATAATGATAAAAAATTAATAATTAAGCAAGCAAATGCAGTTTCTAATGAAGTATTAAAAGCGTTCTTTAGAGATGAAGAACCACCTTTAAAAATAACTAGCTTGATGACTAATTTAGGTTTTGATTTATTAAAAAATAGCCAATTTCCTCAAAAAGAGTTATCGGGATTATTAGCTTTAAATTTAAAAGAAAAGTTAGCTGGAAAATATTCTGATAAAGTAATTATAGTAAATGGACAAGATAGTATAGGTCATCAAAGATTTACTATAGCACATGAATTAGCACATTATATTTTTGATGCTATTGAAGGTGAAGAATATTATGAAGCGTATTATAGAACAGATGAAGAAAATACAAAGAAAATAAAAGAATATAGAGCTAACAAATTTGCTGCTAATCTTTTAATGCCTGAAGATATATTTAAACGAAAATATTATGAGCTTTTAGACCGATTTAAAGATATAGATCTAGTAAAAAATGCTTTAACAGTAGTATTTAAAGTATCTTATACAGCTGTAGATAAAAGATTTGATGAATTAAAGTTGGGATATATAAATGATAGATAATATTCCTCAACCTAAATCATCAAAAGTAAAATTATAATAATAAAGAAAATTTTTTATTCTATGATGGGAGAAATAATCTTCAACAAAATAAATAAGATTTGAATGATGATGAATATATTACTAATGATAAACGTAGTATGAATGAACACAATGAATGCTATACAAGGATATTAGAAACATATAGTTATACATTAGAAGCTAATATATTAGAAAAGAATTAAACTAAAAAAAGAATTTTTTTTATGAATGTTTCAGGTATTTTAAAATGGATAGCAATAAGCTTTATTGTTACTTTAATAATTTGTTTATTTAATATTTTTAAATATCCAAAAGAGTCATTTGATATTGCATCTATAGTATCTGTAATGGGAGCTATGGCAACAGCTTTTATATCTTCATTTATGATTTTGCCAAAAGTAATAACAAGGTATCTATTT
>ENA-OPYX01001291-OPYX01001291.1-human-gut-metagenome-genome-assembly--contig:-NODE-1291-length-13605-cov-1.828684_pt1 | contig 13605 bp, 12 predicted proteins | sample MGYA00242639_ERZ504486 | MGnify/ENA primary metagenome ERZ504486 (study PRJEB26092, sample SAMD00036296) | human gut metagenome | host: Homo sapiens | study: EMG produced TPA metagenomics assembly of... | reverse complement strand
ACGGCAAACATAAACCCGAGCGCCTTGAACCATAGTTCGACAAAAGCACTCCCCCGATACCGATCGAGTACGGGAAAACGACGTCGAAGCCTACGCCGGTCGAGCATTCCGAATGTAACGAGCAGCACCAGGCCATCGACCATAAAGAAATACTCAAGTGCCAAAAACCACGTTGGATAGTTTCGGTTTTCGCCCGTCGGCGTAAATACCGCAAAGTGGCTACCCATCAGCAGCAATAATGTTGTCGCATAGACGCATCCGTTCCATATGCGCCCCACGGACTCGGGGATACGCGAGAGCAGACGCGCACATTTGGACGTCACGGGAGAGACGATCGAACGCCGGTTTGCAGAAGACGGAAGCGTGAGGGCAACCGGCTGCTGTACCCGCTGCACCTGTGACACCGCGACCCGGGGCACACTGGCAGCAGATGAGGTCACGGGCGTCGGTGCAGGGAGACATAGCTCATATGCCGCACGCGCAGCATGCCCCAGTGCCTTTGCACTCGCAAAGCGTTTGGCGGGATCGAGCGCCATCGCCATGCAAATCACATCGGCAAGCGGGGTTAGCATACCGTGCGTCTCGCATTGCTCGCGCATGTCACACCCCGGTTTGGGGTCAGTTCCCGTCAGACAAAAGAACAGCAGCGCGCCAAGCGCGTAAATATCGCTGCGGACGCTCGTCTGCCCAAACCCAAACTGCTCAGGGCGGCGCATAGGAACGCGTGCCAAACTTGACGGTGTCGGAGTCGGCGCCATCGCGCCAAACGCGCGCGATTCCCAGGTCAATAATCACCAGCGACGAGAAGATCATGCCAGCATCGGCCGCATACCTCACGCCCGATACGATGATGTTCGAGGGTTTAAGGTCGCGGTGGATTACCGGTGTCGCCGCCTCCCCCGCCGCCGCAAAGCCGGCATGGAGCTCGCTCACCGCATCACACAGGACGGGATATAGCACACGGGCATAATCGAGCGTCGCGCCCAGGCGCCCCACGAGCGCCTCGAGCGTCTCACCTTCGACATATTCCATCACCACATCGAGCTCCTCGCCCGCGCGGCGGCAATCGACAATCCGGGGCAAATGCTCAAAACGACGACCGGCGCGCTGGGCCGCAAACAGGCGCTCATATGCTCCGCCAATCTGCGCCGAAGCATCGATGCGCTTGCGGACAAAGGGACCGAGAGACCCGCCGCCAGAGCCCTCAAAATAGACGAGTTCGGTCGTCTCTACACCCGAGAGCTTGAGCACGCGCTCCACACGATAGCTGTCATCGCGGTCGAGCGACGCCAAATGCTCGACAAGTGAAGCAGTCAGCTCGTCATCGGAATATGTTGGGCTCTGAGTATCCATAGCGTCCATCATAACGCAGGGTGCGGACACCCCATGGTGTCCGCACCCTGTTCGTTCGCATGGTTGTTCTGGTGACACCGCCGGCTCAGCCATCGGCCACTAACTCACCGTTTCCTCGCCAAAGCGGTACAGCTCTTCATTGACCTTTTGGAGGCTACAGCCACGGTCGATGCAAAAGATAATGATTGCATCGCGACGGTCCTTGCAGTTGAGGACGCTCACTCCGGCAGCCGTCAGGGCGCGGTTGGTCTCCTTGAGCGTCAACGCCATTGCAAAGGCAATCTGCAGCACCTTGTTGCGGCTCGGATGCCGCGCACCGGTAAAAATCTGATAACCAAAAGTCTCATTGAGGTCGGCCATGCGCACCACGCGCGAACGCTCGAGCCCCTTTTCTTGCAGCAACTGCTTTAAGTAATCCGAAAGCGACGGGGCGGCAAAGTCGTGTTCTTTGATATAGCCATCGATGTTTGGCGCGTCGAGGAGTTCATTGAGTAACTCGTCCGTCAGCTTTTTATCGGGCATACGACCTCACCTCCCATACGGCGCAACGGTAGCGACATGTTAGGCGAGCACCCAGCTCGCAGTCGCGGACTTATCAAACACGTTGGCAAAATAGAGAGCCTTCTTGATGTCACCATCAAAGTAGATATTGCCCGCCACGGAACCGCCGGCGGCAAGGGTACCAGACTGCAGTTCATCGGAGCCCTCGCTGTAATAACCCTGGTTCTGCTGAGCACCGTTGGCGTCCTCGCCCTTCCAGTCGTAGATATTGTAATCTGCGCCCTCATCGCCATTGTTGACGTACGTGACGTGAATGCCCGTCATGGTAGAACCGTCAAAATTTGTGAGGCCGGGCTGGACGGAATCGACGACGACGGAAAGACCGGCAGCCGTGGTCACCGTCGTACCAACCGCCAGGTCAGTCGTAGGCTGCTCTTCCTTCTTCGTCTCTTCCTTCTTGTCACCATCGCCAGCATCCTCGGTGACGGTCGCCTTGTCGCTACCACAACCGGCAAGAAGACCGGCAGTCCCCAAAGCGACGGTGGCGAATGCGCCAAGTGCAGCGCGACGGCTCAGCAGCACTTCGTTTTCGAGCTTATTCATCATGCATCCTTCCTACGATCCGGCTACCGCGCCGGCACACAGCACATCGTAGGAAGGATTAAACATGAATTCATTAGCTGAGAGCTAAGGTTGCGGTAAACGGCCAATGCAGTTATCCAAACGCCGAGCAAGCGCACTTTGCTCGACCGTCTGCTGGCAGCGCATCAACCCACCGTGACAGATTCCCCGGTAAAGGTGCTTACAAGTAACAGGATAAAGAAGGCTAAATAGCTGATGCTCAATAGGTAGGCGAAGACTAAAAAGATGGCCCATCCAACATTGGTCTTACCATCGGCACGACGCTGCTCGCGAGAACGACACAGCCAGACCGTCACGCCAATGGCCACAATCAGCAACACGAGTGCCGCTGCTGCCAACCCGGCAAGCGCAAACATCACGCCAATGCTCACAGCAATAACCGGAAGCAGTAGCAAGCCACACCCGCATCCACCCGGACTATATACGGCAGATTGTCGGCGTCGCCCCATCGTCACTCCATCACAAGCAATCGTTTGTAGACATCGAGGCCTTTGAGCAGGATTTCCTCGTCAAAGAGCATGGTATCAGTGTGAAGGGCGCTCGTGGCATAGGCGGGACAGCCATCCGAATCGCTCGGATTATCTTGGCCGGCAGGCACACCCGTGCCCAGCAAGAAGAACACGCCCGGCAGATGGCGCTGATAGAACGCAAAATCCTCGGCGATCAGCAGCGGCTCGTCCACAAGTTGCAGCTCGGACAAGGCAGGCGCAATGTGGGCAAACAGCTCGGGGTCGTTATCGACTGGCGGATAGCCCTCGGCAAAGTCGAGATCGTACGTACAGCCTGTTGCGGCGCAGGCCTCGTCCAACACGCGGCGCACGCCCTCGCGCGCACGGTCGAACATGCCGTCCGTAAACACGCGCAGGCTGCCCGCAACATGGGCCTCCCCCGCCACCGCATTGCAGACGGTGCCGGCCTGCAGCAGGCCGAACTTACCAATGCAGGGTTCATCGGCGCCCAGCTCATCCATCAGTTCGCGCTCGGCAACCAAGAACTTGGCAGCCGCCAGCGCCGCATCGTGCGACTCCTCGACCGGAACGCCATAGGTCTTAGCGATATGGATGCTCGTGCCATGGATATGAATGTGCGTCTCGCTCGAACGCGCCAGCAACGGACCGGAGCAGCTCGCCAACATGCCGGCGGGCAGATCGGGCCACACGTGGAAGCCGAAGATGCGATCCACCCCGTATCGCTCGAACACGGCGCTCTCGCACACCGTCTTGGCGCCACCGGTCGTCTCCTCGGCAGGCTGAAACACAAAGAGCACGTTGCGCTTGATGGCGCCCGGCTGCTCACGAATCGCTCGGTCGACAAAAGTCGCCGCCGCGAGCGCCATGGCCATGTGACCGTCGTGACCGCACGCATGCATTTTGCCGGGATGGGTCGAGGCAAAGGCCGCACCAGTTGCCTCCGCGATGGGCAGCGCGTCCATATCGGCGCGAATCGCCGTAGCATGCGCGGCGCCCGTGCCGGCATCGAAGAAAGCACAGACGCAGCTGGGACACGGATGGGTTACTTCACAGGTAAGCGAGGCGAGCACGCCCTCGATATAGGCTATGGTTTGAGGAAGATCGAAATCGAGCTCCGGAATGCGATGCAGGTCGCGCCGATAGCGACGAAGTTCTTGGAGCTCGGTCATAAAGGGTCCTTTCATGGGGCATATCCATTCACACACTATTGTGATGCAGAATTATGACGCCCTTGTTTCTAGCATATCCCTGCATTTTTTAAACGTTATATACGAATACTCTTGTTTGGTAAAGTGCAACGTGGTAGGGTCGTTACCACTTGATAGAGGCGCGGGCACGAAGAGCCGCGGGCGAGCCGGCAGGCTTTGACCCCGCGGGGAGGCGAAACCCGCCGAACTGGGTTTTTCGGGCACGAACAACCTGGTGGGCCTGCGGGAAACACCCGCAGGACTGTCTGCAGCAATGCGGGAGCGCTATCCGGACATGGGGTCCACGCTATGCGGATTCGATGCGCCGATGGCGCCGTCTGGATAGCGAGGTTTACGGGACATGGCATTGACCCCCAACGAGGCATATGCGGCCAAGCAGCCGTTTGTGGACAAGAAGACGCTCGAGCATATCGTCGAGCAGTTTCCCACGCCGTTTCATCTATACGACGAGGCGGGCATCCGCCGCAACATGCAAGAAGTGCGCGACGCCTTTGCATGGAACCCGGGCTTTAAGGAATACTTTGCCGTCAAGGCCAATCCCAACCCGGCGCTCATCTCCATTCTCAACGAATACGGCTGCGGCTGCGATTGCTCGAGCTATACCGAGCTCATGATTGCCCGCTCACTGGGCATCACGGGACACGACATCATGTTCTCGTCCAACGACACGCCGGCAGCAGATTTTGCCCTTGCAGATAAGCTGGGCGCCATCGTCAACTTTGACGACATAAGCCATATCGAGTTCTTTGAGCGCGTTGCGGGGCCCATCCCCAAGACGGTCAGTTGCCGCTTTAATCCGGGCGGCCTGTTCCAGCTCTCCAACGGCATTATGGACAACCCCGGCGACTCCAAGTACGGCATGACCACCGAGCAGCTCTTTGAGGCTTTCCGCATGCTCAAGGCCAAGGGCGCCGAGAATTTTGGCATCCATGCCTTCCTTGCCAGTAACACCGTCACTAACGACTACTATCCCAAACTCGCGCGCATCCTCTTTGAACTTGCCGTACGCCTGGAGCGCGAGACCGGCGCACATGTCGCCTTTATCAATCTGTCCGGCGGCGTCGGCATCCCCTATCTGCCCGAGCAGCAGGCTAACGACATTCACGCCATCGGCGAGGGCGTACACGCGGCATACGACGAGATCCTGGTTCCTGCCGGCATGGGCGATGTGGCCATCTTCACCGAGATGGGCCGCTTTATGATGGGCCCCTACGGCTGCCTGGTCACCAAGGCCATCCACGAGAAGCAGATTTACAAGGACTATATCGGCGTGGACGCAAGCGCCGTCGACCTCATTCGTCCCGCTATGTACGGTGCCTACCACCACATTACGGTGATGGGACAGCCGGGCGGCCCTGACAAGACCGCAGCACCGATCACGAACACGTATGACATCACGGGCAACTTGTGCGAGAACAACGATAAGTTCGCTATCGACCGCGAGCTGCCGCAGATCGACATGGGTGATGTACTCGTGATCCACGATACCGGCGCGCATGGCTACTCCATGGGCTACAACTACAACGGACGTCTGCGCTCCGCCGAGGTATTGCTGCGCCCCGACGGCTCGGCAGACCTCATTCGTCGCGCCGAGCGCCCGGGCGATTATTTTGCCACGCTCGACGTGTTGCCGTGCGGCCGTGAGCTGTTGGCCAAATCGCGTGCCGAAAGCGCCCGCCGTCGCGCCCAGGACGAACGCCTGGCCGTCGCCGCCCAATGGAACAAACGCATCCAGATCGCGGAAGCGAAGGAGAAGAACATGGACATCCGCAATCTCGAGGGCTCAATCGTCGCCCTTGTTACACCGTTTAAAAAGGACGGCAGCGTCGACTTTGATGCACTCGAGCGCCTTATCGATTTCCACCTGCAAAACGGCACCGACGCCATCCTCACCCTGGGCACCACCGGCGAGAGCGCCACGATGACCGATGACGAGGACAACTCCGTCGTCGCCGCCGTGGTCAAGCATGTTGCAGGACGCGTCCCCGTCATCGCCGGCTCGGGCTCCAACTCCACGCAGACGATGCTCACCAAGTCTCTCACCTACCAGGGCTTGGGAGCCGACGGCCTGCTGCTCATCACCCCCTACTACAACAAATCCAATGAAGAGGGTATCTATCAGCACTTTAAGACCGTCGCCGATGCTGTGGACATCCCCTGCATCCTGTACAACATCCCCGGCCGCTGCGGCTGCGGCATCAGCGAGCGCAACGTAGAGCGCTTGGCCGCGCAGCCCCAACATCATGGGCATCAAGGAAGCCTCGGGCAACGTCGCCTACGCGGCCAAGATCGCCCACCTGCTGTCCGGCGACTTCCGCATGTACTCGGGCGAGGATGCGCTCACCGTGCCGCTCATGAGCCTGGGCGCCTCGGGCACCATCAGCGTGTGGGCCGACATTCAGCCGCAGCTTGTGCATGACATGTGCCGCGCCTATTTGGACGGTGACGTGGCGCGCGCTCGCGGATATCCAGATTGCCGGCCAGCCGCTCATCAATGCCCTCTTTAGCGAGGTCAACCCCATCCCCGTCAAGGAAGCGCTTGCTCAGATGGGTATGATCGAGGCAAACTACCGCATGCCTCTATGCCCCATGGCAGACGACACGCGCGCTGCACTTACCGATGCTCTGAAGGGAGCTGGTCTGCTTGATTAAGACTGTCATTATGGGAACGGGCCGCATGGGCTCGCTCATCCGCACCACCGCCGAGGGCGTTGTCGACGCCGCCGGTCAGCCCGTTTTTGATATCGTCGCACAGGTCGGTTTTGATCTGTCCGAGCTCGAAAGCGCCCCGGCATCCGACGTCATCATCGACTTCTCGAACGTTGCGACCTTTGACGCCGTTGTCGCCTATGTCGAGCGCACGGGTGCCGCGTTGGTCTCGGGCACCACGGGCTACACGCCCGATCAGATGGACCGCCTGCGCGAGCTGGGTCAGAACGCCCGCGTCATGCACTCGGGCAATTACTCCATCGGCATCGCAGCCCTGCGCCATCTAGTGGCCCAGGCCACGCGTGAGCTGCCCGGCTTTGACTGTGAGATTGTCGAGACTCACCACAACCAAAAGGTCGACGCCCCCAGCGGCACCGCCAAGCTGCTGCTCGACGCCGTAGTCGAGGCCGAGCCCGAGGCAGGCTACCACCCCGTCTACGGTCGCGAGGGCATGTGCGGCGCGCGTGACCCCAAGGAAATCGGTATGCACTCGCTGCGCGGCGGCACCGTCGCCGGCGTGCACGAGGTGAGTTTCTTTGGCCAGGACGAGGAGGTCACGCTCATCCACCGCGCCACGAGCCGTCAGATCTTTGTCAACGGCGCCTTGGCAGCCGCGCAGAAGCTCGTCACCCGCGAACCCGGCTTCTATACGTTCGACCAGGTCATGTTTGCCTAACCAGGTATCAACCGAATTCACCCAAAGGAGAGATAGCAAATGAGCAGCGCAGCCGAAATGGATGCACAGGAGATCATCAATTACATCGCCACCGCGCCTAAAAAGACGCCCGTCAAGCTGTACGTGCGCGAGAAGCCGGGCATGAAGGTCCAGTGGGGCAATGCGCATGTCTACGGCGGCCGTCGTGGCAAGACCGTCTTTGGCAACTGGGAAGAGCTCAAGGCCATCCTCGATGCCAATGCCGACTCCATCGACTACTACGACGTCGAGAATGACTGCCGCAACTCCGCCGTCCCCATGCTCGACCTTAAGGGCATCAACGCCCGCATCGAGCCGGGCGCGATCATCCGCGACCGCGTCGAGATCGGCGACCGCGCCGTCATCATGATGGGCGCCATCATCAACATCGGCTCCGTCATTGGCGAAGGCTCTATGATTGATATGGGCGCCGTCCTGGGCGGCCGCGCAACCGTGGGCAAGAACTGCCACATCGGCGCCGGCACCGTACTGGCAGGCGTCGTTGAGCCCGCCAGCGCCACGCCCGTCATCATCGAGGACGATGTCATGATCGGCGCCAACGCCGTGGTCCTGGAAGGCGTACGCGTGGGCAAGGGTGCTGTCGTTGCCGCCGGCGCGTATGCGTCGAGGACGTCCCCGCCGGTGCCGTCGTGGCCGGTGTCCCCGCCCGCGTCATCAAGATGCGCGATGAGAAGACCGACAGCAAGACCGGTCTCGAAGAGGGCCTGCGCCAGCTGTAGAAGTTGCGCGGTTTTACCAAACCGCGCAACGTCTCGACGCTACAAACGCCCCTAAGCGGCAATCTGGCGTTCAATCGTCGGGCATGACCAGAAGGTCAATGCCCTCCTCTTTCACGTCACCTTGCTCGCCTAGGGGCGTTTTCGCTGACGCATGCTCAGTCTGCAACTCAATTCAGCTCCAAGCAAAAAGGCCGAAGTCCCGAAGGATTTCGGCCTTTGTTTTGTCTGCAGCTTACAAGCGCAGTTTATCGATTCTCAATTGACCCGATGTTTTTGAGCTCGATGGAGATGAGGCCGTTGGGCTCGTTGACGAACTCGATGTATTCGGAGTTCGAACCCATCTCGGCCGGGAAGCTGATCTCGATACCTGTGTCGGTTCGGATCTTATGATTGCGCACCGCTGCGCGTTCGACCTGCTTGCGCTCCACGGGCACACGCTCAGGCACCTTCTCCTCGGTCAGTGCCGCGCGCACGTTCTCCTTGATGACCGGTTCGTCTTCAAAGACCTCATCGACGATATCCCAAGGCGGCAGCTCCTCGTCATCCTCAACCTTCTCGGCAACGGCAGCCTTAACCTTAGCGAGCGCTACAGCCGTGTTGGCACCGTGCTCCTCGGCGACTTCCTCGACCACACGCGTCACGGTGTCGATGACCTCCTTGCCCGACACGCCCGTGTCGCACTGCAGCAGGCCATCAGGGATAAGCATACGGTCCTCACCGGCAATCTTGCGCTTCTTGTCCACGTAGCCGATCTCCATGGTACTCGCACGCACGATGGCATAGCTCGGCACCTTTTGCGAGGGGTTCGGCAGAATGGCGTAGTGGCGCGCGATGTCGTTGCGCACCTCCCCCTCCTCGCGGCCCACTTCGTGCATAAAAGCCTGCTTGGAGCCCAGCAGCATCACGGCGAACCAGCGGGCATCCTCATCGTCGTCAAAATCGGCCACGAGCACGTCGGTGGACTCGGCTTTCTCGGCTTTGGTGAGCTCGGAGGAGATAAACTCCGCAATCTGCTGCGACAGGTCCACGAACTCGCGATCGCCAAAGAAATAGCCCTTGAGCTCGCCGCCGAATGCGGAGTTCTCGGCAAATGTGGCGCGTTTATTGTCGGCCGAGGTGCGTGCGCGGCGCAGATGCGTGGTTACGAAATTGCGCACGGTACGGCTTTCGATATCCAACTCGCGCTGGCTCATAACGTTGACGGCAGAGTCAAAGTCCAGGATATGCAGAATCGCGTGATTGATTTTCATATACGGCATTCCGTTCTAGATCGATTTCGGCACGAATCAGTATAGCGGTCGAGCCCGCCCCAGGCGCATCGAAGATTGGTGCATCGGGGACAGGCTGCTTTGCACCAATGGTTAGCGCAGGAGCTCGGACTGCCAAGCCTCGAGCTGTTCTGCCAAACTCTTACCGGCAACGGGCATGTCGATCTGGGGTCGTTTGGGCAGCAGCGCGCATTTAAGGATTGCAACGATGGTCTGCGAGACAAAGCGTCGCGTATCCTTGTCAAACCCTTGCGCAGCCTGAAGCATCACGGGCAGGCTCTCGCGCAGATTCCCAGCGATATCCGCAAACCGCTCAGCACCCGTAGCCTCAAACACGGAGAACAACGCATCTACAAAACGCTCGCGCTCGCTAGGCGAAACTGCAAGCAGCATCTCGCGAATGGAGCCATCAACGTATCGAGCACCGGCGGACAGGCGCTCACAGTACACGAAGTCGTGACCATCAACCACCCAGCTAAAGGGATTGTGCTGCAGCAGGCTGAACTCGGTGCTCTCAACGATGGCATAGTCCTCCTGTGTCTCGAACATCATGCCAAAGATCGACGACCGAGGTAGCGTCTTGTCGATTCGACCGGAAAGATCGGCAAAGGCGTCGCCGTTCAGAAACTCCTCGACGAAGCCCGGACCATCATGGGAATACGCCCGTTCGATTCGCTCACGGGCGGCATCGGAGCACATCGCCGCACCGTACACCGCAAGGTTTCCACCCTTGGAATGACCTCCGCACAAAAGCGGCCCGTCAATCGCATCCGCCGCCTCGTCCACATAACGCGCCGCAGATTCCTGGGCCGGTACAGGACACCGGAACGCCATGTTAAAGTCCTCTTTCCAGCCCACAATCGTGCTGTCGGTCCCCCGGAAGGAAAGATAACTAAACCCCGCCGGAAACCGGAACGCCATGGCTGCAAACTGCTCTGTCGCCACCACATCGCTCACGGCACGATAGCCGCAAACGTGCACGCCACGGTAGCGAGGGCTTGCCGCCACGGCCTCCAGCAAGGCCCTGCTCCCCTCTGGGTCCCATAGGTCGCCAATCATGTCCCGGTAGCATTCGGCACGCAGCAGCTCTCGTACGTCTAGGCCCTGCCAGTTCGTCAGCTCCGCCATATCACCCGGCAAACGCAAATAGGACAACCACGCAAAGACCAGGCTATCCACCGCGCAGAACGGCCGCTCCTCAAACGGATCAAACGCCGTCTGGGCATAGGTCAAAAAATTAGGCGAATCCGACATGGCCCTCCCGTCAACTATGGTGCATTGCGGTCAGGTGACTTTGCACCAAAAAGGCGCCCGGGCCGCGTGGTCCCGAACGCCTTCATTGTAGCTTTTCGCTCTAGCGTGCTTGATTTAGCAGGAGAAGTCGACGCTATCGATGATGTCCTTGAGGGCCTTGGCGGAGGCGGTGAGCTCATGCTGCTCGTCATCGTCCAGCGGCACGGGGACGCGGCAGACAACGCCGTCGCGGCCAACGACGGTCGGCATAGAGATGGCAAGATCGGACAGGCCATACTCGCCCACCATGAGCGAGGAGACGGGCAGAACGGTCTGTTCATCGCGCATGACGGCGGTGCAGATGCGCTTGACGGCCATGGCGACGCCATAGTAGGTGGCGTGCTTCTTCTCGATGATGGTGTAGGCGGAGTTCTTGACGTCCTCGGCGATGCGCTTCTCGGCGGCCTCATGCTCCAGATGGCCGTGAAGCTCGCAGAAGGTGTTCAGCGGCACGCCGGCAACCTGGGCGCTGGACCAAGCGACGAACTCGGAGTCGCCGTGCTCACCCATGACATAGGCCTGGACATCGCGCGGATCAACCTCGACGTGGGCGCCGAGCATCTGCTGCAGGCGGCCAGTGTCGAGCACGGTGCCGGAACCGATGACGTGGCCCTCGGGCAGGCCGGACATCTTGATGGCGGCATAGGTCAGAACATCGACCGGGTTGGAGACGATGAGCAGAATGCCGTCGAAGCCGGACTTCTTAATCTCGGGGGATAATGGACTTAAAGATGTTGACGTTCTTGTTGACCAGGTCCAGGCGGGTCTCACCGGGCTTCTGGGCAGCGCCAGCGGTGACGACGATCATGGCGGCGTCGGCGACATCGGAATAATCGCCGGCGTAGATCTTCATCGGCTCGGCAAACGTCATACCATGCGCGATATCCAGGGCCTCACCCTCGGCGCGGTTCTTGTCCACGTCGATGAGGACCATTTCGGAGAACAGACCGCTCTGCATCAGCGCGAACGCCGAAGACGAACCGACGAAACCGCAGCCGACAATAGCGACCTTCTTCTCGTTAACCATTAGAAACTCCCATCTCTCTCCACAAACAAGCCGCCCGGGAACGACCCGAGCGGCTTGTCGTAATCCAATACATCAATCGGGACTTTGATTATGCTCCTATTCGCAGCCAAAAATCGACCGTTTACCGAAATTGTTTGCAGAATTCGTAAAATAACTGCACGAAATCGGTTTCGAACTATTGACGAGTCGAAACAGCCATCTAATACAGGCCCGCCTCGCGAATGGCCTCGACAGCCAAAGCGATCTGATCTGGCGGCAGGACCAGCGCCATGCGCACGTGCCCCTCGCCCGAAGGACCAAAGCTCGCGCCCGGCGTCACCACAACGCCGGGCCTTCTCCATGAGCTCCTCGCAAAACGCCATGGAATCGGTGCGACCACCGGGAAGCTTGGGCCCACACAAACATGGAGCCATGCGCGTTGGGACGCTCCCAGCCCAGGTCCTCAAGACCGTCGCACAGGGCGTCGCGGCGCTCCTGGTACTTCAGACGCTGCGCCTCGACTTCATCGCGCGGACCGTTCAGGCAGGCGATGGCGGCCTTCTGGATCGGGAAGAACATGCCAAAGTCGATCTGGCTGCGCAGCTTGGCAAAGGCAGAGACCACGTCCTCTCGGCCGACCAAAAAGCCGATGCGGGCACCGGTGACGTTAAACGACTTGGAAAGCGAGAAGAACTCCACGCCCACCTCGAGCGCACCGGGATACTGCAAGAAGCTGCCGCCCGGCTCGCCGTCGAACACGATGTCGGAGTATGCGTTGTCATGGACGATGAGCAGGTCGTGCTCGCGGGCGAAAGCGATGATCTCCTCGTAGATCTCGGGCGTGCCCACCGAGCCCACCGGGTTCGCGGGCAGCGACACGATCATATACTTGGCACGATCGGCAACCTCGGGATCAATGCCCGCCACATAGGGCAGGTAATTGTGCTCGGCAACCAACGGATAGTACTCGAGTTTGGCATCGGCGATTTTGGCGCCCGCCTCGAAGACCGGGTAGCACGGATCGGGCACCAGGATAGTATCGCCCCGGATCGAGCAGGGCCAGGCCCAAATCGACCCACGCCCTCCTGCGTGCCGTTGCACGACTGCACCATGGACGGCGTAATGCCGGAGACATCAAAGCGACGCTCATAGTAATCGCACACGGCTTGCTTGAGTTCGGGCAGGTCGCGCAGGGCATACTTCCACATCTCGGGATCTTGGGCTGCTTGCGTGAGCGCCTCGACCACGTGGTCGTACGGCTTAAAGTCGGGCGTGCCCACGCTCATGTTATAAATGGTCTTGCCCTGGGCCTTCAGCGCGAGAAGCTTGTTGTTGAGCGAGGCGAATACCTCCGCGCCAAAGCGGTTGAGACGCTGCGATGCCTGCATGGTGCCACCTTTCGATATAAAAAACGCGGCGCTCCGACAAGAGCGCCGCGCGATACGGGCCATCAGATTGCAAAAGTGTAACGCTTGCAACCCCCGTATTGGTTCAACTTTAGCAACCTTAGTCAATTGCATTGAGCGCGTCGATCTGTGCGAGCCACAAACGCGAGCTGGCGTCACTCGGCATACGCCAATCGCCGCGCGGGCTGAGCGTCACCGAGCCCACCTTGGGACCATCGGGCAGGCAGCTGCGCTTAAACTGCTGGGCAAAGAAGCGACGATAGAACGTACGAAGCCACGAGTGGACGGTCTTGACGTCGTAGACGCCCTCGAAAC
>ENA-OPYX01001289-OPYX01001289.1-human-gut-metagenome-genome-assembly--contig:-NODE-1289-length-13610-cov-2.089520_pt1 | contig 13610 bp, 14 predicted proteins | sample MGYA00242639_ERZ504486 | MGnify/ENA primary metagenome ERZ504486 (study PRJEB26092, sample SAMD00036296) | human gut metagenome | host: Homo sapiens | study: EMG produced TPA metagenomics assembly of... | reverse complement strand
TGGTCATTTTTAGATCTCCTTTTTTATAAATGATAGTTTTATCATAAGTGTTTTTAAACGAGATGTATAATTGATATTTTTTTATAAAGAAGGAAATTTAAAGATGTTTTCAATAGAAATTCTTAAGAATTCATGATGCCAGGAGGATAGCATTGTGATTGGATTCAAAATAAGGTATATTGAAAACAGGAACGTAAAGTAGAGCGAAAAGAAAAGGAGACATTTATGGGGGCATTGATTCATATAGAAAATATGAAGAAAATCTACAATCCGGGTGAGAATGAAGTCCGTGCACTTGACGGGATCGATCTGGATATCGAAAAAGGAGACCTGGTTGCGATTGTGGGACATTCGGGCTCGGGAAAATCAACGCTGATGAATATGCTCGGCTGTCTGGATACACCGACTTCAGGCAAGTATGTTCTGGACGGGCAGGATGTGGCGAGTATGACAGATAATCAGCTTGCAGATGTGCGGAATAAAGAGATCGGTTTCATTTTCCAGGGATTCAACCTGATCAGTAATCTGGATGCAGTTGGAAACGTAGAGCTTCCGCTGGTATACCGCGGGGTGTCAAAAAATGAGAGAAAGCAACTTGCGATGGAAGCCCTGAAAAGTGTCGGTCTGGAAGACCGGATGAAGCATAAGCCGAATGAAATGTCCGGAGGACAGCAGCAGAGAGTTGCGGTGGCAAGAGCGGTTGCCGCAAAACGCCGATCATTCTTGCCGATGAGCCGACCGGCAATCTGGATACGAAATCAACACAGGAGATCATGGAAATCCTGAAAGAACTGCACAGGTCAGGCAGAACGGTTATTATCATCACACATGATGAAGAGATTGCCAGTCAGGCACACCGGGTGATCCGGATACTGGATGGCAGGATTGAAGAAGATTATTGTAACAGGTAATGCACAAAGTTAAAGTTCGTTTTGGATTTCAACTAATCTTTTAAAATCTTTTAAAATGCAACATTTTCGTTTACCTTTCCAAGTAAATGCGGTAAAATAAAAGAAAAAGGGATCTGGCATCAAAAGCCAGATAAGACAGGAGGGTTTTTGTATGAAGATGATTATGGCGATCCTGCATAAGGATGATGAACTGGAGACGATAGAGGAACTGAATATTGCCGGATACATGGTAACAAAGCTGGCTACAACCGGTGGATTTCTGAAGAAAAAGAGCACCACGATCATGGTTGTAGTGGATGATGAGAAGGTAGCAGAGGCACTGAAGATCATCAAGAAGAATTCTGGCGAAAGAAAGACGATCACTTATGCAAACCCGGCATTGATCTCAGGACAGAGCAGCATGAGCGCAGCACCGTCCGTTCCGATCAATGTGCAGGTAGGCGGAAGTACGAATTTTTGTACTGAACGTGGAGCAGATGGAGAAATACTAAAGTTTATGGAAATTGTAATCTTGAGTTTTACAGATGCAGGTTGTCAGATGGCCTGTAAAGTCAGAGAGAATTTCATACAAAGCGGATACCGTGTCAAAGTGTATACTTTGACACGGTTTTGCAGATTATACGGATTTCATGCTTTTCCGGAAGATAAGAAAAGCTGGATAGGCAGCCTCTGGGGAGAGAAGGCTTTGTTTTTTATCGGGGCGGCAGGAATCGCAGTGCGGATGATCGCCCCTCATGTGAAAGACAAATTTACCGATTCGCCGGTTCTGGTGATGGATGAAAAAGGAAGCTATGTGATTCCGCTCCTGTCGGGACATGTGGGCGGAGCTGTAGAGCTTGCAAAGGAAATCGCGGAGAAAAATAAATGCGCAGGCAGTACTTACTACAGCAACGGATGTGGAACAAAAGTTTGCAGTAGATGTATTTGCAAAAAGCAATGGTCTGGTACCGACAGACCGGAAAAAGGCAAAGGAGATCTCAGCTGTGGTTCTGGATGGGAATAAGATTGGACTTTACAGTGTATTTCCAGTAGAAGGAAAGTTTCCGGAGGAATTAAAGCTATGTGAAACAGAAGAGTTTCTCAGAAACTATCCATATGGAATCCGGATTGCAGGAAGAAGTGGCGAAAGGCGGGAAGAAGAGACGATTCTGGATCTTCCGCCGAAGAACCTGGTGCTGGGAATCGGATGTCGCAAAGGGATTTCCGAAAAGAATCCAAAGCGCGGTCAATGAGGCAAAAAAGATCCTTGGATTTACAGAAAAGGAAGTCATTGAGATCGACAGTATTGATCTGAAAAAAGAAGAAGAGGGATTACTTTCTTATGCGGCAAAGTGGAAGCTTCCATTTTACACGTTTTCAGCAGAAGAGTTGGGAAAGGTTAAATGTGTCAGCTCCCATTCGGAGTTTGTCCGGAAGGTCACGGGTGTGGACAATGTCTGTGAGCGGGCGGCGATCCTTGCAGCCGGAGAGGATGGCAGGCTTCTGATGCCGAAGCAGTGCATGAACCGGGTGACAATAGCAGTGGCAGAAAAGAAGGTAAGGATCAGAATATGAAGCGGATTTTAATATTTTCAGGGACAACAGAGGGAAGGCGGATTACGGAATTTCTGGATGGAAGAAATGTAAAAGTTTATGTCAGTGCCGCAACCGAATATGGAAAAGAATGTACCGGAGAGCATGAGAATGCGGAAGTCTTTTTTGGACGTATGGATCAGAAGCAGATGGCAGAGATGATAAAGGAAAAGCAGATCAATCTGGTGATCGATGCAACCCATCCATTTGCACAGCTTGTGACTGGGGAGATAAGGAGGGCCTGCGAAATCTCCGGTGTGCAGTATCTGCGTTGCCTGCGGGAGGAGATGGAAGCAGTGCCGGATGAAGCGGATCGGGTGATCTGGGCGCAGTCGGTTGAAGATGCGGTGGAATATCTGCAAAATACAGAAGGAAAGATTCTGATTACCACCGGTAGCAAGGAACTGATAAAATATACAAAGCTTACGGAGTATAAAGAGCGCTGCTTTGCGCGAGTCCTCTCTACGGAGCAGGCGGTTATGGAGTCGGTCGCGCTTGGCTTTGAAGGAAAGCATCTCATTGCAATGCAGGGACCATTTTCAAAGGAGATGAACGTGGCTACGATCCATCAGACAGGCGCAAAATATTTTGTGACCAAAGAATCGGGAAAAGCCGGAGGCTTTGGAGAAAAGGTACAGGCAGCAAAGGAAACAGGGGCAGTTCTTGTTGCGGTAGGAAGACCAAAAGAAACAGGGAGAACATTTTCAGAAGTCTGTAAATGGCTGGAAAAGAATCTGTAATAAAAGTTCAGAAAATAGTTATGGGGAGATAAAGTCAGAGATCAGAAAGGCAGATGGGGAAGATGAATCTGACAGATTTGCATTATGTAGTTGAAATCGATAAGAGTGGATCAATCTCAAAGGCGGCGAAGGAACTTTATGTGGCGCAGCCAAATCTTAGTAAAGCGATCAAGCATCTGGAGCGGGAATTTGGAATTTCTATCTTTGAGCGGTCGTCAAAGGGAGTTAAGGCGACAAGAGAAGGACAGAAATTTCTGGAGTATGCCAAAAGGATCATTTACGAAATAGAGGAAATGAAAAGGGACTGCAGTGATCTGGGGAAAGAAAATCTCTCATTTAAGATTACTGTTCCGAGGGCAAGTTACATTTCCAGTGCATTTGCAGAGTTTATCGGAATGCAGAGCAAGGAAACGGCGATCAAAGCAGAATTTCAGGAAAGCAGTTCTATGCATGCCATTGAAAATGTGTTGCAGAACGGGTATTCCATGGGAATCATCCGGTATCTGTGCGAGAATGAACCTTATTTTCAGTCGCTTCTTGATCTGAAAGGGCTGGATGCAGAACTTCTGGCAGAGCTTCCGTATGTGATCTTAACTTCTGCGGATGGAGATCTTGCAAAGAGGGAGTTAAAGACAAGAGAAGAACTGGAAGATGGTGTGGAAATCCTGCATGGGGACTGGAAACTTCCGACCGGAGAATACACCGAGCTGAGTGAGAATGGAGAGTCGCTTCATCCACATAATAAAATTTATATTTTTGAAAGGGGAAGCCAGTTTGATATTTTGCGGGAAGTAAAAAACAGTTATATGTGGGTATCGCCAGTACCGGAAAAATTAAGGAAAAACTACAATCTGGTGCAGAAGCATGCCGGATTTTCCAGACAGATGATCCGGGATGTGCTGATCTACAAAAAGGGTTATCAGAAAAAATTGTACGAAAGAGAATTTATTGGGCATTTAAAAGAAACAATCCGTGAAATGATGTAAATGAGAGCAGAATGATATATCGGACCAAGATATATCCATTCTGCTCTTTTTGTGTATTTGATGAGCTGGGTACACATTTATCCGTCTATTCATAAATACTAATACTTTTGATTCTTGTATTATTATATATTGGAAAATATATAGCTATCATATATGAAACGTATAAACGAAAACTATAGATATATGTTATAATGTCATAAAAATAATAGAATAATAAGAAGGAAATGTACAATATGACGAAGGAGGAAATGGAATGTTAGATGCATCTTATTATCAGAAAACGGATGAGATCATTGCCATGCATACAAGGGAGGAACGCTCATTGATACCGATCATTCAGGATATTCAGGAGGAATACCGTTATCTTCCACCGGAACTGCTTACCTATGTAGCAAAACAGATCGGGATTACAGAGGCAAAAGCGTACAGTGTGGCAAGCTTTTATGAGAATTTTTCATTTGAACCGAAAGGAAAGTATGTGATCAAGGTCTGTGACGGAACAGCCTGTCATGTGCGTAAATCCATTCCTATCCTGGAAGCGCTGTATAAAGAGCTGGGGTTAAATGAGCACAAGCATACATCAGACGATATGCTTTTTACAGTAGAGACTGTATCCTGTCTTGGAGCCTGTGGACTTGCACCTGCGATCACAGTTAATGATGAAGTACATCCGAAGATGTCACCGGAGAAGGTAATCAAACTTCTTGAAGAAACTGAGAGGTGAAGAAAATGAAAATTGAAAACAGAACGGAACTGAAGGAATATCGTATTGAATGTCAGAAAAAACAATCGGCTGACTGCAGAGTACTGGTTTGCGGGGGAAACCGGATGTCTGGCAAGTGGATCAGGCAAGATTTATGAAAAGTTAAAAGAACTGACAAAAGATCATACAGGGGTAGAAGTAAAGATCGGGGAAGAAATCGCACATACAAAGGTTATGAAGAGTGGATGTCATGGCTTCTGCGAGATGGGACCTCTGGTAAGAATTGAGCCATATAATTATTTATATATTAAAGTAAAACTGGAAGACTGCGAAGAGATTTATAACGAAACAATCCTGGGCGGCAGACCGGTAGAGCGACTTCTCTACAAGATGGATGGAGTGACCTATCCGTCACAGGAAGAGATTCCGTTCTACGCAAAGCAGACCAGACTGGTACTGAAGAATTGCGGACATATCGACGCAGAGCATATTGGGGGTGCACTTGCAGTCGGTGCTTATGCCGGAATCGAAAAGGCACTCTTTGAGATGACACCGGAAGCAGTGATCCAGACAATCTATGATTCGAATCTGCGTGGACGTGGAGGTGCTGGATTCCGCACCGGCAGAAAGTGGCAGCAGGTTGCTTCCCAGAAAGAAAAGATCCGCTATGTGGTCTGCAATGGTGATGAAGGTGATCCGGGTGCATTTATGGACCGAAGTATCATGGAAGGTGATCCTCACCGTATGATCGAGGGCATGATGATCGCAGCATATGCAGTACAGGCACAGGAAGGCTATATCTATGTACGTGCAGAATATCCGCTTGCGATTGAAAGACTGAAGACAGCGATCAGCCAGGCAGAGGCAATCGGACTTTTAGGAGACAACATTCTTGGAACCAATTTCAGTTTCCATTTACATATCAACCGTGGTGCAGGTGCATTCGTCTGTGGAGAAGGCAGCGCACTGACGGCATCCATTGAAGGAAAACGTGGAATGCCGAGAGTAAAACCGCCACGTACAGTAGAGCAGGGATTATGGGCAAGACCAACTGTTCTTAATAACGTAGAAACCTATGCCAATGTTCCGATGATCGTAACAAATGGTGCAGACTGGTTCAAAGGAATCGGTACACCAGAGAGTCCCGGAACGAAAGCATTTGCACTGACCGGTAATGTAAGAAATACAGGACTGATCGAAGTACCAATGGGAATTACATTGCGCGAAGTTATTTATGACATCGGCGGTGGAATCCAGAATGACAAGAAATTCAAAGCAGTACAGATCGGTGGTCCGTCCGGTGGATGTCTGACCGAGGATCAGCTGGACAGTAAGATGGACTTTGATTCACTGGCGAAGATCGGGGCAATGATCGGTTCGGGCGGTCTGGTTATCATGGACGAGGATACCTGTATGGTAGAGGTTGCCAGATTCTTCATGAGTTTTACACAGAGAGAAAGCTGTGGAAAATGTGTTCCTTGCCGTGAAGGTACAAAGAGAATGCTTGAAATCCTGGAGCGTATTGTAGCAGGAAACGGAAAACCATCCGATATGGACGAGCTTCGTGAACTGGCAGATATGATTGAGAGTACGGCGCTTTGCGGACTTGGAAAGAGCGCACCGAAACCGGTTATCAGTACCATGAATGCATTTGAAGAGGAATATCTGGAACATATCAACGAGAAACGCTGCCGGACAGGTGTCTGTTCAAATCTGCGTAAATTCCAGATCGATCCGGAGATATGCAAGGGCTGCTCGAAGTGTGCAAGAAACTGTCCGGCAGGTGCAATTGAAGGCGTGCTGAAATCTCCTTATCATATCAATCAGGAGAAATGTATCAAGTGCGGAGCCTGCATGGAACAGTGTCCGTTTAAAGCAATTCATATCGAGAAATAGGAGGAATGAGTCATGGGATATATGACAATAGATGGAAGGAAGGTAGAGTTTACAGATGAGCCGAATGTACTTTCTGTCATCCGTAATGCAGATATAGATATACCGACACTCTGCTACCATTCAGAACTGTCTGTGTATGGAGCCTGTCGTTTGTGTACCGTAGAAGATGAGAGAGGAAAGACGTTTGCATCCTGTTCAGAACCGCCAAGAGATGGGATGGTCATTTACACGAATACTCCGCGTCTTATGAAATATCGTAAGATGATTCTGGAGCTTTTACTTGCTGCACATTGCAGAGACTGTACAACCTGTATCAAGAGTGGAGAATGTCAGCTTCAGGCGCTGGCACACCGTATGGGCGTCACAACCGTCCGATTTGAAAATACAAAAGAACAGTATCCACTGGATTTCAGTTCACCGTCAATCGTGCGTGACCCGAATAAATGTATTCTCTGTGGTGACTGTGTCCGTATGTGCGACAATGTACAGTCTGTTAATGCGATTGATTTTGCATACCGGGGAACAAAGGCTCTGGTAACACCGGCATTTAACAAAAAGATTGCAGAGACAGACTGCGTAAACTGTGGACAGTGCAGGGTTGTCTGTCCTACAGGTGCGATCAGTATCAATACCAATATCGAAGTGATCTGGGATTTTCTTGCAGATAAGAATACAAAGGTGATCGCACAGATCGCACCGGCAGTCCGGGTCGCAGTCGGCGATCAGTTCGGCCTTCCAAGAGGGGAAAATGTGATGGGAAAACTCGTCAATGTGTTGCACCGCCTTGGATTTGATGAAGTTTATGATACTTCTTATGGTGCAGACCTTACGGTGATCGAGGAATCTGAAGAGCTTCTTGAACGACTTGCATCCGGAGAAAATCTCCCATTATTTACATCCTGCTGTCCGGCATGGGTAAAATTCTGTGAGAACCGTTATCCGGATCTGGCAAAAAATCTGTCAACCTGCCGTTCACCGCAGCAGATGTTTGGTGCTGTGATCCGTGAATACTATAAGGATCCGGAAAAGAATGGTGGAAAGAGAATCGTTTCTGTATCGATCATGCCGTGTACTGCAAAGAAAGAAGAGATTTTAAGACCGGAATCTTCCACGAATGGAAAACAGGATATTGATTATGTACTGACTACAACAGAGCTGATTACAATGATCCGGAAATCCGGTATCCGCTTTGAAAATCTGGAGATCGAAGCATCCGATATGCCGTTTGGTATCGGATCTGGTGCAGGTGTGATCTTCGGAGTAACCGGTGGTGTGACAGAAGCCGTACTCAGGCGCCTTCGTGAAGGACATAACCGTGTGGAAATGGATAAGATCAAATTCAGTGGAGTTCGTGGAGAAGAAGGACTGAAAGAAGTAGAGTTTGATTACAACGGACGTACTATCCATGCAGCTGTTGTCAGTGGACTTGGAAATGCAGATGCGCTGATGAAGAAGATCCAGAAGGGCGAGGTACATTACGACTTTGTTGAGGTTATGGCATGCAGGCGCGGATGTATCATGGGTGGCGGACAGCCAGTCCCGGCAGGTCCGAGAAGCAGGATAGCCAGAAGCAAAGGCCTGTATGATACCGATATCAATACGCAGATTAAGAAGTCGAATGAGAATCCGCTGATCCTGTCATTATATGATGAACTTCTGAAAGGAAAGACCCATGAATTACTTACTATCGTAATTTGAGGCAATGACGAAAAATAAATTGAATACGAAAAGAGTATAAGACAATGCAGTCGTCGATCTGGCGGCTGCATTGTCTTATTTCAGAGTATTTTCATACATTCACTGGCACTTTTTTCTCATTTCGATCCCCTTCGCTTTCTATATATAAATGAAGTAGGTCATGAAATTATGATAAACATATAGTCATTAAGGTGTCGATTTTGAAACAAAAACTTCCGGGATTTTTAATGGAGAGTTTGGGAAAAATAGGGAAATAAACCAGGAAAGATGACTCTTGTCAAGAAGAAACATATCTGTTATAGTGAGTAAGAATAAATAAAGAAACTTTTTCAGTGCTAGGCAGAAGAATTTCTGGTCGGCTTAAAAGGGAATCAGGTGAAAGTCCTGAGCGATCCGGTCACTGTAAATGAGGAGCAAAGCGGCGGCAAGCCATTGCATAAAAATGTGAGAAGGTGCAGCTTTGTTAAGATCCATAAGCCAGGAGACCTGCTGAAAGAGAGTAAATTGCTTCCGATGAAAGCGCGTTTACATACACAAAGAAATGATATCTTGCTTCATACTGAGTATGAAAGCAAGATTTTTGTGCTGCCATATATACGGAAAAGAGTTCCGGTGGCAGAGGATGTAGGTGAAGTCTGCTTTCAGGAAAAAGGAAGCAGAATTTTTTTTGCATACGATGAGCCAAGTGCAGATTTATGCTTGCACGAGGAACTGAATTTGGCGAATGTACATCATCGAGCTGTCAAGCGACAAAAGATCAGGACATCAGGAGGAAGAGTTGGATTATGAAGAGGAATTCAAAACAGTTTCTTGCACTTTTCATGGCAGTTGCAATGTCGGTTACACCGGTTTCTTATGCTTACGCTGAGGACAGTGCAGTGGCAGGAGTAGAAAATACAGAATCAGGTCAGCCGGCTGAAGAAGTGACTGGACAGGAAGAAGAAACGACTGCCGGACAGGGAACGGACGAGAATCAGAAGAGTCAGGAAGAGCCGAAAGCAGAAGAAAATGCGGCAACAGGGAATGTAACTGAGGCAGAGAAAAAAGAAGCGGGCGAAGACGGAAAGAGCGAAGAGAAGGCTGCAGAGGAGCAGAAGGTTAAGTCGGAAGAAACGGCGGAAAATGCCGGGGAAGTGAAGACGCAGGAAGCGAAAAATGTTACCAGTGATTTTGCAATGTTTAAGGTTGGATCGTCTTCTGTTGTAAAAGAAAATGATCACCTGAAAGTTTCGATAGAAACAGAGAGTAAAACTTACAATAAAATTTATATTGGAAGTAAAGCTGATACAGTTGAACGGAAAGAAGAAAAGGCGATAGTTGGAACAGGAACAGGCAACGGGTATTTATTTTCATTTGAACTTCCACTGTCAGCAGATGGAACGGATGTTGCCTTTGTACCGCATAGCCAAAAGAAAGGTTGGGTGAGTAAGAAAGAAGACGGAGATTACACGCTTCATATTTCATCGTCAGCAGAAAATAAAAAAGACGACACAGAAAATCCTGAACAGGGGGCGAATTCAGAGAGAGCAAACCAGGAAACCAGGAAGTGGCGAAAACCAGAAACCGGGAAATGAGGACAAGAACGTACTGGATACTGGAAAGTATGTAGTAGATGTTGATGCAACTTCAGCTAGTGGAATGTTTCGTGTAGTAAAATTGCGTGCTGACATCTGTTGGTGGCAAGATGCAGGCAGATATTACACTTAGTGGAACGGGATACGATAAGTTATATATGGGAAGTAAGGAAGCTGCGGCAAGTGCTTCGGAAGATCAACTGATTGGGTATTCTGTAAATGCAGAAGGAAAATATGTATTTACAGTGCCAGTAGAAAGTATGGATACCGGAGTCCAGATTGCAGCACATGGATTCAATAGTGGTAACTGGTATGATCGTACATTAATATTCAAGACAGAAGGAATGACCAAATATGTTCAGGTAAGTGATGGCTCTTATAAAGCAAACGTAACTTCAAGTTCATCCATGTTTAAAGTTACGGATTGCATCTTACATCAAAAAATGGGGAGATGACTGCAAAAATTACACTCAGTGGTACAGGATATGATTATCTGTATGTAGGAACAAGTGCAGAAGCAGCACTTGCAGATAAGTCCAAGTGGATTCCTTATGTTGTGGACAAAAATGGTATGTATACCTATACGATTCCGGTTTCTTTATTAGACACAGGAATTTCAGTGGCAGCATTTTCTCATAAAAAGCAAGTATGGTATGACCGTACCTTGACATTCGCCTCAGCAGGCATGAAGAATCTGAACAATAGCAATTCCACAAATGGAACTACTGGAAATAATGGCAACACCAACCAGGGAAATAACACCAGCCAGAACACCAACTTTGGAACCGGCACCACTTCCGGCAACACAGGCACAAACCAGACCCCGGACAAAGAATCCAAATACGAGGCAGATTTAAATGGTGGAACTGCCCGTGTAAACAGTGCAACAACACTTGCAGACGGTGTCTATACACCGGATAAATTTTCCTGGTCAGGTGGAACCGGAAAGGTCAGCATCAGTTGTACCAAGATTACCGTGACAGGCGGTCAGGCATATGCTACCATTGTATTTAGCAGTGGTTCTTATGGCTATGTAAAGGCGAATGGAAATACCTATTATCCGACAACAACCGGAAGTACGTCTACATTTGTCATTCCGGTAGAACTGAACAAGAACAATACGATCATTGGTATGACAACCAAGATGTCAACAGCGCATGAAATCAGCTATTCGATTTTCATTTACCTAAGTGCTGCAGCAAAAGCAGACGGAACTACAGTAAGTGGGGAGACCAATTTAAGTGCAGATACACTGGATGAGAAAGCGCCGGAAATCATGGGACTTTCTTATCAGTCTGAGACAAAGGTAGAGCATGCTAAGTACTTCAAGATCTATCATTATGATCAGGGAATCACTCTTTTAGAAATCGATCAGAGAAAAGATGAGGATACAAAAGAGACCAAGACAAAGGATACAAAAGAAGATACAGATTCCGGACTGACACCGGCACAGGAAGAAAAGCTTGCGCTTTACAAAGCAAAGATCGTCCGTTATCTGATCGTTCCGGAAGACGCAGAAATTCCGGCAGGTCTGGATAAAGAAATGATCGTGATCCAGAAGCCAAAGAAGTCTGCATATGTAGGTTCAGAGGAAGTACTGGAAATCCTGGATAAGCTGAATGCAACAGACCAGATTACATCAGTAGGGGTAAAACAGAAGAACTGTAAGGTAGAAGGCATTGCAAAAGCAATGAAAGCTAAGAAGATCATTTATGCAGGAACCTATAAGAAACCGGAAAATAAAAAACTGATGAAGAGTAAGTGTGATCTTGCAATCCTTTCCAATAAAATTCTTCCGGATGAAAAGAATGAGAAGAAAATGTCGGTAGAAGATCAGCAGAAGAGATACGAAGAGCTGGCAGAAAAATTTGTTCTTCTGGATGTTCCGATGATCGTTGACCGGTCAGCAGATGAGGAAAAGGATGATGCAAAAGCAGAGTGGAGCAAGGTTTACGAGGCAATTTTCGCGCAGACAGACAGTACAGATTCTTCTGCAAAAAACTAGGTAGATTCTTTTTTGGATACAGAGGTAGAAAATGAAAAAGAGAACGATGCGTCTGGGGTGCATTCTTTTGAGTACAGTGCTGCTTGGGACGGCAGCACTGACCGGATGCGGGCAGACGAAAAAGAATACAACAGATACAAAAAAAACAGAAAGCAGCAGTACGAAAGAAAGTGCCAAAGAAAAAAAGGTCCGGAGATTGACGGACTCACTTATGAATCCGCGATGGATCTGGAATATGCCGAAGGTTTTCAGGTATATTACTACAAAGACGGCTATAAGATGATCGATATCAAAGACGATGCAAAATTTCTGGTCGTCCCGGAAAATCAGGATGTGCCGGATGGAGCCGAGGAGGATTACGTGATCCTTCAGCAGCCGCTGGATCATATTTATCTTGCGGCGACATCTGCAATGGCACTTTTTAATGCGATCGATTCTCTGGATAATATCACAATGACAGGTACCCAGGCTTCCGGATGGTATATTGAAAATGCAGTCAAAGCGATGGATGACGGGAAAATAAAATTTGCAGGGAAATACAGTGAACCGGATTATGAGATGCTGGTGGACGAAGACTGTGATCTTGCCATCGAATCGACCATGATCCTTCACACACCGAAGGTACAGGAGATGATTGAATCTATGGATATCCCGGTGATGATCGACCGGTCCAGCTATGAATCGCATCCTCTAGGAAGAACTGAATGGATCAAACTTTATGCAGCAATGCTGAATAAAGAAGATGCAGCGGATGCATTTTTTGAAAAGCAGGTGGAAAATGTCGATGCGCTCAAAGATTTTAAGAATACCGAGAAGACAGTTGCATTTTTCTATGTAAGCAGTGACGGAACGGTGGTAGTAAGAAGAAGTGATGATTATATTCCGAAAATGATCGAACTTTCCGGTGGAAGATATGTATTCGATGATCTGACTGGCGATGACAGTAATACTTCAGCAGTAAAACTTACAATGGAAGAATTTTACGCACAGGCGGCGGATGCAGATTATCTGATTATAATTCAAGTATCGATAATCCAATCAACAGTGTAAAAGATCTGGAAGAAAAAGATGCACTTTTTCTGATTTCAAAGCAGTCAAAGAAGGAAATGTATGGTGTACCGGTAAATATCTGTATCAGGCAACCGATATCGTTGGGGAACTGATCACGGATATGAATCTGATGCTGACAGGCGGCGATGAAAGCAAGATGACATTTTTATACCATGTAAAATAGAAAACGGAGAAGAAAATGGGACAGGCAGGAATGAAAAATAACTGGAAAAGGAATACAAGATATATGGGAGTCTTTGCGGTGCTGGCAGCAGATTTTTTGCATGATTGTAGTGCTGAACATCAATACCGGAAATGTACAGATCTCGGTTCCTGAGATTTTACGGATTCTGTTTCTGAAAAAAGGAACACAGGTGCAGATGAATATTATCTGGAAAATCCGTCTTCCGCGTGTCCTGATGGCAGGGATTCTGGGAGGGGCACTTGCCCTTTCCGGAGTTTTTATTGCAGACAT
>ENA-OPYX01001286-OPYX01001286.1-human-gut-metagenome-genome-assembly--contig:-NODE-1286-length-13621-cov-4.573144_pt1 | contig 13621 bp, 12 predicted proteins | sample MGYA00242639_ERZ504486 | MGnify/ENA primary metagenome ERZ504486 (study PRJEB26092, sample SAMD00036296) | human gut metagenome | host: Homo sapiens | study: EMG produced TPA metagenomics assembly of... | reverse complement strand
AGAGCGGATCACGAAGCAGTCATGACAATGGAAGCCTGTGAAGAGATTGATAAAGCGCTGGGAATGGAGATCTGTAAGAATCTGTTCTTATGTAACCGGAAGAAAACATCATATTATCTACTTTTTGATGCCAGGAAACAAAGCGCTCAAGACAAAAGAACTGTCACAGCAGATCCCGACCACGAGACTATCCTTTTGCATCGGGAGAAGACATGGAAACATATCTGAATGTAACGCGGGCTCAGCTACTGTCATGGGACTGATCTTTGATCCGGAGAATAAAGTGCAGCTTCTAGTGGATGAGGAACTTCTGGAACAGGAAGAATTCGGATGTCATCCATGTGTGAACACTTCCAGTATCAAGATGAAGACAGAGGATGTATTTGATAAATTTCTGAAAGAAATCCATCATGATTATATTACGGTGAAGCTTTCGGATGGAAATGAACAGGAGTAATAAAAATGGATAAACAAGAATTGGCACTGGTGGTCATCGACCGCCTGGAAAAAAGAATACCCGGATGCGGACTGTACGCTGGATTATGACGATGCGTGGAAACTGCTGGTCAGTGTACGTCTGGCAGCACAGTGCACGGATGCGAGAGTCAATGTAGTAGTAGAAGGCTTATATGCAAAGTACCCGGATGTCAACGCACTGGCAGAAGCAACACCGGAAGAGATTGAAGAAATCGTAAGACCATGTGGACTTGGAAAGAGTAAGGCGAGAGATATCAGTGCCTGTATGCGTATACTCCGTGATGAATATGGTGGAAAAGTTCCGGATGATTTTAATAAATTGTTGAAACTTCCGGGAGTCGGAAGAAAGAGTGCGAACCTGATCATGGGGGATGTGTTCGGCAAACCGGCGATTGTTACGGATACGCATTGCATCAGACTCTGTAACCGGATCGGTCTGGTAGATGGAATCAAGGAACCGAAGAAAGTTGAGATGGAACTTTGGAAGATTATCCCGCCGGAAGAAGGCAGTGATTTCTGCCACAGGCTGGTATATCACGGAAGAGACGTCTGTACAGCGAGGACGAAGCCGCATTGTGAGAAATGCTGTCTGGCAGATATCTGTGGAAAACATATTTAAGTAAACGTATTTATGAAAATAAAGCTTGCGTAAGTAAAATGAAATTCATATAATAGTCTTAGAGACGAGGGAGTAGCATAGGAAATGTGTTACTCTCTTTTTTAGCAGGAAAGGATGGAGGATTATGGCAGACGTAGTAAGTATATTAGACGAATTACAAAACAAAGCATTAAAAGACGAAAAGTTAAAACAACAGCTTCTCGCAACCAGAACAGAAGAAGACCCGCTATCTGCCTTCTGCAAGACCTGCCGGAATCTTGGTTACGAATTGTATGAAATGGAATTAATTGCGGCAGGAGAAGAATTCCATGCCGCAATGAAAAGAAGCACCAATGGTGGAGGGGAAAATTCACCGATGATCAAGGATGAAGATGATTTTTATGAGTTATTCTTTGCAAATCTGGAGGAAATGTAAGATTACCCGAGGATTTTCTTCATATCTTCCTCCACAGTACTGATCTTCTGGATATTATAATTCTCAACCAGTATCTTCCACACATTTTCAGAGACAAATGCCGGAAGCGTTGGACCAAGCAGAATATTTTTTACGCCGAGAGACAATAACGTAAGCAGGATACATACGGCCTTCTGCTCATACCAGGAAAGAACCAGGGTGAGTGGAAGGTCGTTTACGGTGCAGTCAAAGACTTCCGCAAGCGTAAGAGCAACTTTAATGGCGCTATAGGCATCATTACATTGTCCCATATCCAGAATTCTTGGAATACCGTCAATAGAACCAAGATCCAGGTCATTCAACCGGTATTTTCCGCAGGCAAGAGTCAGAATCAAGGTGTCCATAGGTGCAGCTTTGGCGAAATCCGTATAATAGCTGCGTCCTGGAGCGGCACCGTCGCATCCGCCGACCAGAAAGATATGGCGGATCTTGCCGGCCTTTATAAGTTCCACGATATGTCCGGCATTAGAAAGGACAGCATTGTGGGCGAATCCGGTTGTGACTGTAGACCCGCCGTTGATTCCGGTCATCGGATGATCTTCCGGATATCCCTTGCATTCCAGAGCTTTCTCAATAACCGGAGTGAAATCTTTGTCCTCTCCGATATGCACCAGATCCGGATATGACACGATGGAGGTGGTAAATACCCGGTCGCAGTAACTCTGACGGACCGGCATCAGACAGTTGGTAGTAAATAAAATAGGTGCCGGAATGTTGTGAAATTCCGACTGCTGACTCTGCCAGGCAGTTCCAAAGTTTCCTTTTAAATGAGAATATTTCTTTAATTCCGGATATCCATGTGCCGGAAGCATCTCACTGTGGGTGTAGATATTGATTCCTTTTCCTTCCGTCTGCTTTAATAACAGTTCCATATCATGAAGATCATGTCCGCTGACAACGATGAAAGGCCCCTTTTCGATGGTCAGTGGAACTTCTGTCGGTACCGGATTGCCATAAGTGCCGGAGTTTGCATGATCCAGAAGCTCCATGCAGCGAAAATTGATCTCGCCCGTTTTTAATACGAGTGCAAGTAATTCGTCACTGCTCTTTTCCGAAGCAATGGCTTCGAGCCCTTCATAGAAGAAATCAAGGACATTTTTGTCTACATAATCCAACGCATAAGCATGATAGGCATAAGCAGCCATACCGCGCAGCCCGAAAAGGATCAGAGACTTTAAAGACCGGATATCTTCCTGATCTTCCCAGATATGGCGGACATCATAATTCATGATATCCGGATAGATCCGGTCCTTTTCAACATTTACTTCGTGAATAAGTTTGATGATCGTATCATTGAAAAAATTAACATTGGTAATGGTGGTGAATAACCCTTTTAAGATAAGTTCATCCGCATGTTCGAAAGAAGCATCCGGATTCAGGGCAAGCTTTTTACGCACGGCACGTGACAGGCCGATCAGTGCACCAGTAAGCTCATCCTGATAATTAGCGGTGTCACTTTTCTTCCCACAGACACCGGCACGCCCTTCACATCCGGAATTATGAGCGGTCTGTTGACACTGGAAACAAAACATTTCTTCCATAATAAATACCTTCCTTGTTATATATTTATGACAGAATTAGTATGTTCCCACTGAATAAAAAATATGCAGGGAAACTATCTCTGCATAGATTTAAAAGAATCGAAAAGTTCCATGTCATCGGCTTTCAACTTGACATTGGTACAATATTTTTTTCCTTCCGGTGTGGTCACATTGATCTCAATGATCGTTCCTTCCACCAACGCATCCTGTGATACTGCGCGTAAAAACATCGGAAATTTTGGGTGGTTGGCACGAAAACGATCCATACCTGATTTTATCTTCTGCATCATGGTGATCTGACGGAAATCCATGTGTTTATCCTCCTTTATTTCAGAAACTGAAACAATTATACTGAAAAAGAATCGGAAAGTCAAAAGGATTTCTCCATGAAAGAGGGGATTGTAAAGATAGGATGAAAGATAGAGACAAATGTGATAAGATAGTAAAACATAGTGGGTGTGGGAAAGTCTGCGGATCAAAAAAGTAATGAGTAGAAAAGAAACGGACAAAAAAAGACAGAATGTAAGGAGTCGGGGCAGAATGAGTAAGGCAATCAAAGAAGCAGAAAAGATACTGAAACAATACTACGGCTATGATCATTTCCGGGAGGGACAGATCCCTGTGATAGAAGCGGTACTGGAAGGCAGGGATGTGCTTGGAATCATGCCGACCGGAGCGGGAAAGTCGGTATGTTATCAGGTGCCGGCACTTATGATGGAAGGAATTACGATTGTGATTTCGCCGCTGATTTCACTTATGAAGGATCAGGTGGGAACGCTGAACCAGATGGGTGTCCATGCAGCTTTCTTAAATAGTTCCCTGACTGCAGGACAGTATTACAAAGCACTGCAGCTTGCAAAGCAGGGAAGATACAAGATCATATACGTGGCACCGGAACGGTTGGAAACCGAGAGCTTTCTGGATTTTGCACTCTCTGAGCAGGTGCAGATATCTTTTGTAGCGGTAGATGAGGCGCACTGCGTATCGCAGTGGGGACAGGATTTCCGTCCGGGTTATCTCAAGATCCTGGATTTTCTGGACCGCCTGCCATACCGCCCGGTGGTCGGTGCATATACGGCGACAGCGACGGCAGAAGTAAGAGAAGACATCCTTGATATCTTAAGGCTTCAGAATCCATATGTGGAAACAACCGGGTTCGATCGTGGAAATCTTTTCTTTGCAGTGAAGAAGCCTGTGGATAAGTATAAGGAACTGGTCAGTTATCTGAAGGAAAAAGGATACGATACATCCGGTGACAGCGGAATTATATATTGCCTGACGAGAAAGAGCGTGGAACAGGTAAGCTTTGATCTGAGAAATGAAGGATTTTCCGTGACCAGATATCATGCCGGACTATCGGATGAGGAACGGAAGGAAAATCAGGAGAATTTTATATACGGAAAGCGGCAGATCATGGTGGCGACAAATGCATTCGGAATGGGAATCGACAAGCCGGATGTACGTTTTGTGATTCATTATAATATGCCGAAAAATATGGAAAGCTATTATCAGGAGGCCGGACGTGCAGGAAGAGACGGGGAGCCGTCAGAATGCATTCTTTATTATGAGCCGAAGGATGTAAGGACGAACCGTCTGTTTATTGAAAATGGAGAAGAGAACAGTGAGTTGGCTGAAGAAACGCGCAAAATCGTAAAAGAACGGGATCTGGACCGTCTGAAACAGATGACATTTTACTGTTTTACATCAGAATGCTTAAGACAATATATCTTGAATTATTTTGGAGAAAAGGGCAGTTCTTATTGCGGAAACTGTCTGAACTGCCAGACACAGTTTGAAGAGGTAGATATCACATTGGAGGCGAATACAATCCTGCGGTGTCTGGATGCACTGGACTGGAATTACGGGGCAGCGACGGTGATCGATATTGTGCACGGCGGAAAGAGTCAGAAGATCCTGGGCAAGAATCTGGATAAGAATCCGGAATATGCAGTGTTAAGTGAGCGGACGGTTCCGAGATTACGACAGATATTAAGGGAATTACAGTTCCGTGAATATGTGGAAGAAAAGGGCGAACAATATCCGGTGATCTGTCTGACACCGGAAGGGAAAGCATTTATGAAAACGGAAGAACCGCTGATCATGAAGCTTCCGAAAGAAGAGTCAGAAAAGAAATCTGAATCAAAAGAGAAAAAGAACAGACGCAAAAAAGGCGCAGTGGCAGCGGAACTTTCAGAAAAAGATGCAGAATTATTCGAAAGCTTACGGGAACTCAGACGTGAGATCGCATCGGAAGAAAAGGTACCGCCGTATATGGTATTTGCAGACAAGACGCTTGCCGGTATGTGTGTAATGCGTCCGGCGACACGGGATGAGATGTTGGAAGTATCGGGTGTCGGAGAGCATAAACTGAAAAAGTATGGAGATAGATTCTTAGAAATTCTCAGAAAGGGATAATAGATATGGCAAAAAAGAAAATATATGCAGTAAGAAAAGGACATAAGACAGGATTATTTGAGACCTGGGCAGAGTGTCAGAAAGCGACGTCCGGATACTCCGGAGCAGAGTTCAGAGGCTTCACAGACAGAGAAGAAGCGATGGCATTCTTGCAAATGTCAACTACTGCAAATGTATCTAAGGATAAAGAAAAAGAAGCAGCAGGAATTGTTGAAGTGACCGGAAAATATGGTGATTGCCTATGTGGACGGAAGCTTTGAAAAAAGCATCGGAAGATATGCATTTGGCTGTGTGATCCTGACACCGGCCGGAGAAGAATTCAGAAAATCCGGAAGCGGCTGTGATCCGGAAGGCGTAAAGATCCGGAACGTTGCAGGAGAAATGCTCGGCGCGATGAATGCAGTGCAATGGGCGAAAGAGCATGAGTATCCGGCAGTAGAGATCCGCTATGATTACGAAGGTGTGGAAAAATGGGTGACAGGCGTGTGGCGGGCCAAGACACCGCTTACCAGCAAGTATGCGGCGCATATGCAGGAAGCAGCAGAGCAGATAAAGATATCTTTCTGCAAAGTCGCAGCGCATACAGGAAATCATTATAACGAAGAAGCGGATCAGCTTGCGAAAAGTGCGTTGCTTCGTACGGATGAAAATGTGAGTATATAGAGGAAGCAGATGCAGTTTACATGAAGATGTGAACTGCATTTTCAGCAAAAATACATACAGAATTCATAAAGTGTTAATACAATATTGGCATATTCTGGTGTATACTAAATACAAATAATAGATAAAATCAGAATGTAACAGTAGAATGCAGCTGATAAGGAGGAACTCTATGAAAAAAAAACGACAGGCGAAAACGAAAACTGCAGGAAGAAGCCTGTGATTATGAAATAGAACGTACACCGACAACCAGATACGAGCCGGATTATGAGGAAGGCCTGACATCGGCGCAGGCAGAAGAACACAGGCGTGACGGGTGGGGCAACATATCAGTCGATCCTCCGGCGCAGACAACGGAAGAGATCATTAAAGAAAATGTATTTACATATTTCAATCTGATCTTTCTGGTTCTGGCGATTCTTCTGGTGATTGTGGGCTCGTTCCGTAATCTGACATTCCTTCCGGTTATCATTTTTAATACACTGATCGGTATCATACAGGAAATCCGCTCCAAAAAAGACACTGGAAAAATTAAATATGCTAAATGCACCACATGCAACAGTGGTCAGAGACGGAAAGACTTCAAGGGTCAATTCGGAGAGTCTAGTTCTGGATGATATTGTAATCTTTAAAGCAGGAAATCAGGTTTGTGCTGATGCAGAAGTGGTACATGGAAGTGTGCAGGTCAATGAATCTCTTTTGACAGGAGAATCAGATGAGATTACCAAGAATCCGGGAGATCATCTGATGTCGGGAAGTTTTATTGTGGCAGGAGAATGTCATGCAAGACTGGACGCAGTAGGTGTGGATTCCTACATTTCCAAACTGACACTGGAAGCAAAAGCAATGCAGAAGGGTGAGCAGTCAGAAATGATCCGTTCACTTGACAAACTGGTAAAATTTGTCGGCATCGCATTGATCCCGATCGGAATTATACTGTTCGTGCAGAGCTTCTTCTTTAACGGAGATCCATTCCGAAGCAGTATTACTTCTATGGTGGCGGCTGTGATCGGTATGATTCCGGAAGGGTTATACCTTCTTGCGAGTGTAGCAATGGCAGTCAGTGCAATGCGTCTGGCAAAACAGAAGGTTTTACTTCATGATATGAAGAGTATTGAGACCCTCGCAAGAGTGAATGTGCTTTGCGTTGATAAGACCGGAACGATTACAGAGACAAACATGAGTGTAAAAGATGTGGTTCCGACATCCAATTATAAAAAAGATGAAATGCCGGAACTTCCGAAAATGCTTGGTGATTTTGCGAAAGCAATGAGCAGTGATAACATCACTATGGAGGCATTAAAAGAATATTTCAAAGAAGGAACGGGAAAGAAGGCCGAGTCTGTAACTCCGTTTACATCTGCAACCAAATACAGTGGTGTCACATACGAAGAGGAAGTGCGTGTACTTGGAGCACCGGAATTCGTGCTGCGAGATGATTTTGATGAATATAAAGAAGAGATTGAAGTCTATGCCGGAAAAGGAAACCGTGTACTGGTATTCGGTATTTACGATGGAGAACTGGATGGAAAAGCACTGACCGGAAAAGTCACACCGCTTGGTTATGTTCTCCTTGCCAACCCAATCCGGAAAGAAGCACCGGAGACATTTGCTTACTTTGCAGAACAGGGTGTAGAAGTGAAAGTCATATCCGGCGATAATCCCCTGACCGTTTCTGAAGTGGCAAAAGAAGCCGGAATTGCAAATGCAGACCGTTATGTCGATGCGGCGACACTTCACAGTGATGCAGAGATTGCAGATGCGGTTGCCAGTTATACAGTATTCGGACGCGTGACACCGGATCAGAAACGTAAATTCGTACACGCTCTCAAAGATCAGGGAAAGACAGTAGCGATGACCGGAGACGGTGTCAATGATGTACTGGCATTGAAAGATGCCGACTGCAGTGTAGCCATGGCATCCGGAAGTGACGCGGCAGTACAGGCTTCGCAGGTGGTATTACTGGAGTCCAACTTTGCATGTATGCCGTCGGTAGTAATGGAAGGAAGACGGGTGGTTAATAACATCCAGCGTTCAGCCAGTCTGTTCCTGGTGAAGAATATCTTCTCCTTCCTGTTGTCTTTATTCTCCGTAGTGCTGATGATCACCTATCCGATGGAACCATCCCAGATATCGCTGATCAGCATGTTTACGATCGGAGTACCTGGATTCTTCCTGGCGTTCCAGCCGAATAAAGAAAGAATCCAGGGACACTTCCTGAGCAATGTATTCCTGAAGGCATTGCCGGCGGGCCTGACCGATGTACTGATGGTCGGCGCACTGGTCGTATTCGGTAAGTCATTTGATGTAAATACTACAGATATCTCGACAGCAGCAACGATGTTGCTTCTGATCGTAGGATTCATCATCCTGTTCAATATCTGTAAACCGGTCAATATCTTCCGCGGTGTAGTCTGGGGAGGATGCCTGACCGGCTGTATCTTATGTATCATCTTCCTGCCGAAATTATTCGCAATTACGGGAATGTCAACGAAGTGTATCATGTTATTCGTAGTATTCTCGATTGCAACCGAGGCAGTACTGCGATACCTGACACTTCTGGTGAAAGGATTGCAGAAAGGATATCGGAAGATAAGGCATAGAGAAGAAGGGATTTAATTCAGGAAGGCTGTGGATACCCGAACCGGAATAAAGCTTGAAAAGGTGTTCCTGTTCAGGTTCCATCGGCGGGTCAATTCTAAAGGGGCAAAATTCTGCTAAAAGCAGGCTTTCAAAATTTGAAACTCGGCATACGCCTCAGACAGTCAAATTTTGAAAACCTAACGCAGAATTTTGCCCCTTAAGAATTACCAACGCCTCTTTCACATTCACTGGAACGCCTTTTCAAGCTTTATTCCGTGTGTATCAAATGCCTTAAGAATTAAACAGCAATTGCGTAACGGTAGTGGCTTCCACCGGGTTACACTTCCGGGCATTTTATTTATTAACATTCGCTGCCAGTCACGACTTGAAGGAAACAATAGATATGGATTATTGTGAATGTGGAATGCCGTTAGAAACAATTAGAGAGTCAGAAGCACCGTTAAAGGAACGAAGCGAACGTGTTTGAGGCGAACGCCGAGTTTGAGCGTAGTTCCTTTGCTTTTAGGTGGTTCTGACTCTCTTAGTGTTTCTTATGGTATGGAACCTGAACAAGAAGCCTTATCTATTGTTTCCTTCAAGGACTGAGAGGCCGCTTCCCCAGTTAATAAATTAAATCCCAATTAAATTAAATCCTAACGATATTTCCTTCCAGATCCTTCCAGGTGAATTCGCCGCCCTCGCAGATCATATATCCATGAGCAGAACCTTCTTTAGGAATTGATACAGAACCTGGATTCATATAGATAAAATCCCCCATATCTTGATTCGCAGGAATGTGTGTATGACCATTCAGAAGAATATCTCCTTTTTTCAACATCGGAGGATTCTTTGGATTGTGATGATGTCCGTGAGAAGCGAAGATGGTGCGCCCGTCAATTTCAAGGAAGCAGTAGTCGGCAAGAATCGGGAATTCCAGTACCATCTGGTCTACTTCCGTGTCGCAGTTACCGCGAACACAGAGCAGCTCCTGTTTCATAGGATTTAACATGGCAATGACTTCCTTTGGATTGTAATCCTTTGGCAGGTCATTACGCGGACCGTGATAAAGGATGTCTCCGAGAAGAAGAAGGCGGTCAGCACCTTCACGTTTGTAAGCGTCAAGCATTTTACGGCAGTAGTAAGCAGAGCCGTGGATATCGGATGCAATCATTAATTTCATATGTATATACCTCACTTTGATATTATATAAGTATCTGTTGTCAGAGCATCTAATATCAGAATGAATATCAGGAGATCTGATATCAGAGCACCTAAAAGAATTTTAACATAAATCCCAGAAAAAATATAACAAAATTAAGAACATTAAATTGTCGACATTCGCCAATATACATTTATAAAAGAATGATTTACAATAAAGTTAAGAAATGCAGAAAGCGAGGAAGTAAGATGAAAGCTTACGAAAGATTTTTAAAGTATGTGTCTGTATGGACGACAAGTGATGAGACGAGCGAGACGGTTCCATCAGCAGACAGAGAACTGGTACTTGCAAAGTTACTGGTCGAAGAGATGAAAGAACTGGGAATTGAAGATGCAAGAGTGGATGAGAAAGGATATGTATATGGTTCTGTTCCGGCAACACCGGGATGTGAGAAGGCACCGGCACTGGGACTGATCGCACATATGGACACAGCACCGGATGCACCTGGAGACAATATTCATCCGCAGATCATTGAGAACTATGATGGGAAAGATGTGGTACTTGGAACAAGTGGAAAGGTGATCAAAGTAGAAGAATTCCCGTATCTGGCAGATTTAAAGGGACGGACATTGATCACGACAGACGGAACAACGCTTCTGGGCGCGGATGACAAAGCAGGAATTGCAGAAGTACTGACTGTTGTAGAAGAGATTCTGACAGACGGAACTCCACATGGAAAAATCTGTATCGGATTTACACCGGATGAAGAGATTGCAAGGGGAGCAGAGCATTTTGACGTAGAAGGATTTGGAGCAGATTATGGATATACTTTAGACGGAAGCGCCGAAGGTGAGATCCAGTATGAGAACTTTAATGCATCAACAGCATGTATCACGATTCATGGTGTCAGCGTGCATACCGGAACTGCAAAAGATGTGCTGGTGAATTCGCAGACGATCGGAACAGAATTCCACCAGATGCTGCCGATATCGGAAAGGCCGGAGACAACGGAAGGGTATGAAGGATTCTATCATCTGGTAAGCTTTAATGGAAATGTTACAGAGACGAAGATGAAATACTTTATCCGTGATTTTGATACAGAAGGATTCCATGCAAGAGCAGCAAAAATGCAGGAGATTGCGGATAGTCTGAATGAAAAGTATGGAGCAGGAACGGTTGAAATTGAGATTGTAGAATCTTATTACAACATGTGTGAAAAGATCAAACCATGCATGCAGCTCATTGAATATGCGAAGAAAGCCGCAGAGAATGCAGATATCGTTCCGGATGTCGCACCGATCCGCGGGGGAACAGATGGTGCAAGATTAAGCTTTAAAGGGCTTCCTTGTCCGAATCTTGGAACCGGCGGATATGCATTCCACGGGGTATATGAGCACATTACGGTAGAAGGAATGGATAAAGCGGTTAGGATGGTAAAAGATATCGTTGGTATGTTTGCAAAATAAACAGGGATTTCTTTGGCAGTTGGTGCTTGTTTGCAATGACGATCTGCTGTATTATGAGGAAGTACAGTAAAGGACCGTTTACACTTGTCAGACAGGAACGGAACAAAACGGAAGATGAAGAGGAATATAATGGAAACAAATATCATATCAGAACTGACAACATTTATAGAACATGCACCGACAGCATTTCATGCGGTTGCAGAATTAAAAGAGATCCTGAAGCAGGAAGGATTCGAAGAATTAAAAGAGTCAGAAAAGTGGAAGATCAAACCTGGGAAAAGATACTATGTAACAAGAAATAATTCCAGTATCATTGCAGTAAAAGCTGGAAAAGAACTGGACAACTACAGTTTCCATGTGACAGCATCACACAGTGATTCGCCGGCATTTAAACTGAAAGAGAATGCGGAGATTGAGGTCGCAAAGAAATATACGGTACTGAATACCGAAGGTTACGGCGGTATGATCTGCCAGACATGGTTCGATAGACCATTGTCACTGGCCGGAAGAGTTATGGTTAAGAATGGGGAAAGAATCGAAACCAGACTTGTGAAGGTGGACAGAGATCTTCTCATGATCCCGAGTCTTGCAATTCATATGGACCGGAAAGTGAATGAAGGAAGAGCTGTTAATAAACAGATTGATATGTTACCGATATTATCGGGAAGCGTGAAAAAACAAGGAGAGGTAAGATCCTTAGTTGCAGAAGAACTGGGATTAAAAGATACGGATATCTATGGCATGGATCTGTTCTTGTATAACCGTATGGGAGCGGTCAGATGGGGAAGTGACCGTGAATTTATCGGATGTCCGAGACTGGATGATCTGCAGTGTGCATTTACATCCATGAAGGGATTCCTGGCGGCAGAAAACAATCAGAATATCAACATCTATGCATGTTTTGATAACGAAGAAGTAGGATCAGGAACGAAGCAGGGAGCCGCATCTACATTTCTTTATGATGTATTGTGGCGTGTGAATAAAGCACTAGGAAAGGGCGAAGAAGAATTCTACCGTGCAGTAGCAGGAAGTTTTATGCTCAGCTGTGACAATGCCCATGCGGTGCACCCGAATTACAGGCAGAAGACGGATGCGACGAACTGCGTCTATATGAATGACGGTATTGTGATCAAATCCCATGCGGGGCAGAAGTATACGAGTGATGCAGTCAGTGTGGCGGTATTCAGGATGATCTGCGAAAAAGCAGGCGTACCATTACAGTATTTTTCTAATCGTTCGGATGAAGCGGGTGGAAGTACATTGGGGAATATTGCAATGACGCAGGTGTCCATGAATACAGTTGATATCGGGTTGCCGCAGCTTGCCATGCACTCGGCGTATGAGACGGCCGGTGTAAAGGACACGGAGTATATGGTAAAAGCGGTAGCGACATTTTATGCATCGCATATCCAGGCTGATTCGGATGGAAATTATCAGATTTACTAGTATTTAGAAAAATAAGACGGGATAACAGAAGTTATGACAGAATTAGGATATAAGACATTACGTGAAAGTATTGTAGATATTATAAGAAAACGGATCATTAACAGGGAATTGCAGCCGGGACAGAAGATTGTCGAACAGGAACTCGCCGATAGCGCCCGCATCGGCAAGCTTACATTGTAGTTCGGCAATGCTCACATTCATCGTACGGTAGACCTGATAAGGCACCAGCCAGAGATTCGCACCACTGGTCAGCACCAGATTGGCGCCTTCCACGTCGTTGCCGGAGTTGAATTCGCGAATGGCTTCCTCATCGTTGCCGGGAAGCTGCGTGCCGATCCAGATGATGGTCATCCGGCTGACGATTTCCGGGTGCAGCTTGATGGCGGCGGCCACGTTGGTGATGGCGCCGAGGCACAGTACGAACAGCGGATGGGTATCAGCGCTCAGAGCTTCGTCGAGAATCGCACGCGAAGCGGGGGAGAGGTCCTCATCAGAGGCGAGGTGCAGCCCCGCCAGCGGCGTGCGGGCGCCTTCGAGTACCGGTACATCGGAGTTCAGCAGTTGAACAACCGTGGACGCGGTGCGGAAGCTGCGTTCCATACTGCCCGCTTCGTTGAAATGCTCGGCGCAAATCGCCTTGACCATGAACTTCGGTGTCAGCAACGCCTGAGCGATAGCGAACGGGTCGTCGGCCTCGCAATCGGCGTCGGTGTCGATGATGACACGAATCTGCTTATCATCACGGACTGTGAAATGAAAAGTCATCAATGTTCCTTTCCTGATGGTGATATGCGATGAGGC
>ENA-OPYX01001283-OPYX01001283.1-human-gut-metagenome-genome-assembly--contig:-NODE-1283-length-13635-cov-3.943663_pt1 | contig 13635 bp, 14 predicted proteins | sample MGYA00242639_ERZ504486 | MGnify/ENA primary metagenome ERZ504486 (study PRJEB26092, sample SAMD00036296) | human gut metagenome | host: Homo sapiens | study: EMG produced TPA metagenomics assembly of... | reverse complement strand
TGTGATAATATATTACACGAAATATGAGGTGATTGAGATGAAACAAGTTGTTTTAGATTTGATGATGAAGAAATGGATTATTAGAAGAACAATTTAAACAAATTCAAGATGTTGCTGGAATGGAAACAATTGAAGATTATATATATTATGCGACAATGTCACATTGTAAACAATGCAAGCAGCATCAAAAATGTTTGGACAATCAGGTGATATTGAAAAACTTATGGCTGATGAAAATGTTCATGTTGGTGTTGTAAACATGCCTATTCAATTATCTAATGTAGAAGATAAAGATGAATTTAGTAGATATTTAAATGATGTTTTAAATGATGCCGTAAAAGACTTCATGAATCGTAATAATGAGCCACTAAATTAAAAAAGCACGTGAGTGCTTTTTTAAATATCTTTTACTTTTTGAGAAAACTCATCAAACCAATCAGAATGATAATTTTCAACATAACCTTGATCAGATAATTGAGTCAATTCACTATCAATAGGTAATTGACCAAGTAATGGAAGTTGATAACGATCAGCCACTTCTTGACTATGACTCTTACCAAACATATAAATTTTCTTATCACAATCAGGACATTTAACATAAGACATATTTTCAACGATACCAATAATATCGACATCCATTTTTTTAGCCATATTAACAGCTTTACTTACAATCATCCCTACAAGTTCTTGAGGACTTGTCACAATGATTATACCATCTAATGGAAGTGATTGAAAAACTGTAAGTGGAACATCTCCTGTTCCTGGCGGCATATCAACAAACATATAATCAACATCTCCCCACATTACATCAGACCAGAATTGTTTGATCATTCCTGCAGTACGGACCACGCCAAATAACTGGTGTATCATTTGATTCTAATAATAAAATTCGTAGACATAATTTTAATTCCTTGACTACTTTCAACAGGTGTGAATTCTTTACCATTAGATAAAAACTTGTTTGTTTTCTACGCCAAAATACGCCCTATAGAAGGTCCTGTATATCACCATCTAGAATAGCTACTTTATATCCTTCTCTTTGTTTAGCAAGCGCCAATAATGAAGTTACTGAAGACTTTCCAACGCCTCCTTTACCACTTACAACACCAATCACATTTTTTTACATGAGAATGTGCATTCATTGGTGCTAAAAAATCCTTTTTTTGAACATGTACTTTTACATGAATTACAATCATGATTACAATTAGCCATACTACTCTCTCCTTTAACCTCTATACATTATAACCTAAAATCCAAAAAATAAAAAAACAATATGATTGACTTTATATTAAAAACTCTTAATAATTAAATCTATGGAGGAAATTTATGAAAAATTTAACTACAGGTCATTCTTTAAAACTTATCTTTTTCTTTGCTTTACCTTTAATGTTCGGTAATCTTTTACAACAACTTTATATCATGGTAGATACCATGATTGTAGGGCGTTTTGTAGGTGTTGATGCATTAGCTTCTATTGGTGGGGCAGATTGGATCAACTGGGCTATTTTAGGACTTTTAATGGGCTTTACACAAGGATTTTCAATTCGTGTATCTAATTGTTTAGGGGCTAATGATGAAAAAGGAATGGAAAAATCAATTGCGATGTCCTATCTTTCATGTTTTGTAATAGCAATTTTAGTTATCATTTTTTCACAAATAATTATCGAACCTTTATTAAAACTATTAAATACACCAAGTCATACAATTCAAGGATCTATTACCTATTTAAGAATCATGTCTGGTGGAGCTTTAATTGTAATCTTTTATAATTGTTTTTCAAGTATTTTAAGAGCTATAGGAGATAGTCGTACACCGCTTATTGCAATGGTCATTGCTGCTTGTTTAAATGTTATACTCGACTTATTATTTGTTTGTATCTTTCATCAAGGAATTGCTGGTGCAGCAATAGCAACATTGATGTCACAATTATTTGCAGCTACTTTTTGTTATTTTAAATTAAGAAAAGAATTACCCTTTAAAATTAAAAAAGAAAGTTTTCAAATAGATCAAAAACTTATTTATCAACTCATTAAATTAGGTTTACCATTAGCTTTTCAAAACTTGATTATTGCTTTTGGTGGAATTGTTTTACAATCTGTAGTTAATGACTTTGGTTTCTTATTTATTGCTGGTTATACAGCAACAAATAAACTCTATGGAATATTAGAAGTTGTTGCTATATCCTTTGGTTATGCAATTACAACCTTTGTTTCACAAAACTATGGAGCTAAAAAATATCAAAGAATGAAATCCGGTGTTTTTCAAGCAAATATTTTATCTGTTTTTATTTCCATTGTTATTATGATCGTTATTCTATTCTTTGGTAAAAAAATATTATTACTTTTTATATCTACGACACCAAAACAAACACAAATTGTTTTAAAATATGCTTATGATTATTTATTTACAATGGCTGTTTGTTTACCAGTTTTATATATGTTATATTCTTATAGAAGTGCTCTTCAAGGGATGGAAAATACGATTATTCCAATGGTATCAGGAATTGTTGAGTTAATTATGAGAGTATCAGCAGCACTTATTTTACCGCATTATATGGGTGTTTATGGAATATATTTAGCAGAGGTTCTTGCTTGGATTGCTGCTGCAATCATGCTTTATATTTTTTATCATATAGATTTACATCAATTAGATAAAGGAGTTATGTAATATGGGTTGGCTTATTTTTATGTGGTTTGTCATTTTAATTGTAATGCTTATTCTTTATTTTATCATGATTGCATTTAAGGTAAGTAAGTTATATCATGATATAGAAAAAAGACAAAATGATGATTTTGAAAATATATCAAAGTTTAAAGAAAGGATGATGAAATAATGTTAGGAACATTATATGTTGTTATATCAAGTTCAAAAGAAGAAGATTATCAAAAAGTAAAAGAGGAATTATTAGAAATCTATCCTGATTTTTCAGTATCTCCTTACAAAGAATCACAAATGGAAAAAGATGCTGTTGAATTCTTTGCGACTTGTCAAATAACAAAAGAAAAAGCACAAGAAGTTTTAGGTCAATTAAATAATGATTGGGATGGAGAAGTAGATGATTGTATTGCTTATGGATTTAATACAAAAATGTTTGATTCTCTTGTCTATCATTTAAATTTTCAATTATACGATTAAAATGGATGCCATGGCATCCATTTTAATTTGTATAAATTCCTGAAACAGTAAGCGTACTAGTACCTACAGGAATAGCTAAATTAGGAATTGTAAGTGTTGTTCCAGTAACATAAGTTGTTGGATCATAGATAATAGGTGTAGGTGAATCAGGTGTTGTTAGAGAAATACTATTAATTGTATATCCTGTTGGGAAAACATCACTAAATGAAACATTTGTTGCAGTTTCATTACCATTATTGATAATTTGGAAAGTATAAACAAGTGTGTCTCCACTATAAATACTAGCTTTATTTGCTGATTTGGTAATATCTAATGATACATAATTTGCTAGTGTGACAGTTGCACTAGGATTTGGTGTGACAGCAACGATAGGACCAGTGGTTGATCCACCATTGGCTGTAATTGTTTGTGTATTTGTAAGCACATCTGGTCTTGTTGTAGGTGTCGTTGTTTCAAAAATAATAAGCACATTATCATTAGGATTTATTACATTATCAATGGTAAAAATAACTGTATTATTTGTTATTTGTACGTTTACTTCAATCGGTGTACCATTTAAATAACCTTCTACACTATTATCAACATATTGAGTGAGTCCTTTAGCTAAATCATCGACAACTGTTAAATTATAAAGTGAAGCACTTCCTGTATTTTCTACTCTTGTTACATAAGTGATTGTTTGATTAGGGGTATAAGTATCAAGAAGTGCTTCTTTAGTAGCAGTTAAGTCATAGAGACTTAATATTTGAGTTGTTACTGTATTTGAATTAGTTGTCATATTGTTGTAAAGCAAAGTGGCTTGATTGGCTATATTGTCCATAAATAACCTCCTTTCATTGTACTATATGAGGAATTAAAAAAAGATGTATGGACAAAAGGGCATAGAATAATTATTATTTTTGTGATAGAATTTCAAGTAATTTAAGGAATCGAGGAAAGATATGGATAAGAAAAAAAGGTTATCGGATGATATTGCTGAAATGCTCCTTTCGATGATCGTCGTTGAAAAGAAATATTTACCAGGAGATAAACTTCCTAATGAGATTGAATTATCTAAAGAATTAGGAGTTAGTCGTATTACATTAAGAGAAGCGATACGTATTTTAGTAACACGACATGTTTTAGAAATTAAAAGAGGGAAAGGAACTTTTGTTAGAGAAGATTATGATGTTCAAAGTTATGAAAAGTTCAATATACTTCCAGAAGTTAAAATGGGGGCAGATGATCTTTATGAAATTCGTTTGATTTTGAACCAGAAATTGCTTATTATGCAACCCTTCGTGCAACAGATAAAGAATTAGAAAGAATTAATGCTTTAAAAAACGAAATTGAAGAATGTATTACAAATAAAAAAAGTTATGCAAAACAAGAAATGTTATTTCACTGTTCTATTGCTCAAGCAACTCATAATGAATTTATGTCTAGGTTAGAACCAGTACTTCAAGAATCTATTCAAAAAGGGGTATTTCTTTATGAATATGAACATGTTTCTAATCAAAATATTATTTCAGATAATAAAACGATTATGGAGTTTATGAATGCAAGAAACGCTGAAGGAGCTAAAAGTGCTATGCGTATTCACATCTTGAGGGCAATCAATCAATTAAAGTTAGAAAAGAAATAATTGACGATTGTTAAAAAAATATTTAAAGAGAGCAGACAACGCTATTGACATAAGACAACGTTAGACGTATAATGGGTAACGAAAAAGGAAATCGAGTAATAAAAATTAAGGGGGATATTAAAAATGGCAAAAATTTTTTATGAATCAGATTGTGACTTATCATTATTAGATGGGAAAACAGTAGCCATCATTGGATACGGATCACAAGGACATGCACATGCATTAAACTTAAAAGAATCAGGAGTAAAAGTCATCGTAGGATTATATGAAGGATCTAAATCATGGAAAAAAGCTGAAGAACAAGGATTTGAAGTTTATACTTCAGCAGAAGCTGCAAAAAAAGCAGATATCATCATGATCTTAATCAACGATGAATTACAAGCAAAATTATACAAAGAATCAATTGAACCAAACTTAGAAGAAGGAAACATGCTCATGTTTGCTCATGGATTCAATATTCATTTCAATCAAATCGTACCACCTAAAAATGTAGACGTAACAATGATTGCACCAAAAGCACCAGGACATACAGTAAGAAGTGAATATCAAGCAGGAAAAGGAACACCATGTCTAGTAGCCGTAGAACAAGACTACACAGGAAAAGCACAAGATATCGCATTAGCATACTCATTAGCAATCGGTGGAGCAAGAGCAGGTGTATTAGAAACAACATTCAGAACAGAAACAGAAACAGACTTATTTGGAGAACAAGCAGTCTTATGTGGTGGAGTATGTGCATTAATGCAAGCAGGATTTGAAACATTAGTAGAAGCAGGATATGATCCAAGAAATGCTTACTTCGAATGTATTCATGAAATGAAATTGATCGTAGACTTAATCTATCAATCAGGATTTGAAGGAATGAGATATTCAATTTCAAATACAGCAGAATATGGAGATTATATTACAGGACCAAAGATCATCACAGAAGATACAAAGAAAGCAATGAAACAAATCTTAAAAGATATCCAAGATGGAACATTCGCAAAAGACTTCTTATTAGACATGTCAGCAGCTGGAGGACAAGCACATTTCAAAGCAATGAGAAAATTAGCTGCAGAACATGAATCAGAAAAAGTCGGAAAAGAAATTAGAAAACTTTATTCTTGGTCTGATGAAGATAAATTAATTAATAACTAATCAACACACTTTAGTGTGTTGTCATTGGAAAGTCGTGACTTTCTAATGACAACCTACTAAGGTTAAAAATGAAGGGGGAATTTAAAAAATGGCAATGACAATGACACAAAAGATCTTAGCAAAACATGCGGGATTAGATCATGTTGAAGCGGGACAATTAATTGAAGCAAAATTGGATGTTGTAATGGCAAATGATATTACAGGGCCAATGGCATTACCAATTTTTGATAAAATGGCAGATAAAGTCTTTGATAAAGATAAAGTGGTTTTAGTGCCAGATCACTTTACACCAAATAAAGATATTAAATCTGCAGAAAACTCAAAAGCAATTTTGGATTTTACAAACAAACAATGTTTAACACATCGTATGGAACAAGGTAAATGTGGTGTAGAACATGCTATCTTACCAGAAAAAGGAATCGTTGTGGCTGGTGAATGTATTATTGGGGCAGACAGTCATACATGTACTTATGGGGCATTAGGAGCTTTTTCTACAGGTGTAGGAACAACAGATATCGCCACTGGAATGGCAACTGGGGAATTATGGTTTAAAGTACCAAGTGCAATTAAATTTGTGATTACTGGTAAACCAAGTGAATATGTTAGTGGGAAAGATGTTATTTTACATATTATTGATAAAATTGGTGTTGATGGTGCTTTATACAAATCAATGGAATTTGTGGGAGATGGTATTCAATACTTAACAATGGATGACCGTTTTACAATTTGTAATATGGCAATTGAAGCAGGGGCTAAAAATGGTATTTTCCCTGTTGATGATCAAACAATTGCTTACATTGAAAAACATTCTAAAAAGCCTTATGAAGTCTTCGAAGCAGATGAAGATGCTGAATATGAACAAGTGATTGATATTAACTTAAGTGAAGTTAGACCAACAGTAGCATTTCCTCATTTACCAGGAAATGGTCATACAATTGATGAAATTGAAGAAATGGATAAAATCTATATTGATCAAGTTGTTATTGGATCATGTACAAATGGACGTTTATCTGATTTAGAAAAGGCAGCTGCTATCTTAAAAGGTAAAAAAGTAGCAAATAATGTACGTGTAATGGTTGTACCAGCAACACAAAAAATCTTCTTACAATGTATCCAAAAAGGCTTAGCTGAAATCTTTGTAGAAGCTGGATGTGCTTTTAATACACCAAGTTGTGGACCATGTATGGATGGTCATATGGGTGTTATGGCTAAAGGTGAAAAATGTGTTTCTACAACAAACCGTAACTTCGTAGGACGTATGGGAGATACAGAAGCACTTATTTATTTAGCTTCTCCACAAGTTGCTGCAGCGAGTGCGATTGCTGGATATATCGCAAATCCTGAAAAGGTAGGTAAAGAATAATGAAAATTTATAAATATAAAGATAATGTAGATACTGATGTAATTATTCCTGCACGTTATTTAAATTCATTTGATGCTAAAGAACTTGCAAGTCATGCAATGGCAGATATTGATCCTACTTTTGCCACAACTGTAGAAAAAGGAGATATTATTGTTGCAGGTCAAAACTTTGGTTGTGGTTCTTCGAGAGAACATGCACCTCTTTGTTTAAAAACTGCAGGTGTTAAATGTGTTATCGCTAAAAGCTTTGCACGTATTTTCTATCGTAATTCAATTAATATTGGATTCCCAATTATGGAATGCGAGGAAGCAGCTGATAAAATTGAAGTTGGTGATGAAGTAGAAGTTGATTTTTCTACAGGTGTTATCACTAATAAAACAAAAAATGAAACTTATCAAAGTCAACCATTCCCAGAATTCTTACAAAAGATGATTGATGCTGATGGTTTAGTAAATTACGTAAATTCTAAAAAATAGGGGATTAGAAATGGAAAAGAATATTGCGGTTATTAAAGGTGATGGAATCGGACCTGAAATCGTTACAGAAGCGATGAAGATTTTAGATGCTGTTGCTAAAAAATATAATCATAAATTTAATTATACAGAAATCTTAATGGGTGGTTGTTCAATCGATGCTTATGGTGTACCATTAAGTGATGAAGCTTTAAAAATTGCTAAAAAAAGTGATAGTGTTTTATTAGGGGCTATTGGTGGAAATACGACAACTTCGCCATGGTATAAATTAGAACCATCATTAAGACCAGAAGCAGGTTTATTAAAAATTAGAAAAGAATTAGGATTATTCGCAAATTTACGTCCTGCTTACTTATATGATGAATTAAAAGGGGCTTGTCCACTTAAAGAAGAATTAACTGAAGGTGGATTTGATATGATGATCATGCGTGAACTTACAGGTGGTCTTTATTTCGGTGAACGTTCTACTGAAAAAGAAGGAGATCAAATGGTTGCTCATGATTCAATGAGTTATAGTGAAGTTGAAATTCGTCGTATTGCTAAACGTGGATTTGATATTGCGATGAAAAGAAATAAAAAGGTAACAAGCGTGGATAAAGCAAATGTTTTAGATACTTCTCGTTTATGGCGTAAAGTTGTAGAAGAAGTTGCTAAAGAATACCCTGAAGTTACTTTAGAACATATGTTAGTAGATAACTGTGCAATGCAACTTGTAAGAGATCCAAAACAATTTGATGTTATTTTAACTGAAAATATGTTTGGTGATATTTTATCAGATGAAGCAAGTATGGTTACTGGTTCTATTGGAATGTTATCAAGTGCTTCTTTAAGAGAAGATAGTTTTGGTATGTATGAACCAAGTCATGGTAGTGCACCAGATATTGCTGGACAAAATATTGCTAATCCAATTGCAACTATTTTATCAGCAGCAATGATGCTTCGTTATTCTTTTGATTTAGATGAAGAAGCTAAAGCAGTAGAAGAAGCAATTGAAAAGGTATTAAAAGAAGGATATCGTACAACAGATATCATGTCTGAAGGTAAAACATTAGTAGGGACTCGTGAAATGGGAGACCTTATTGTAAGTCATTTATAGGAGGATATAGGGATGAAAAGTGATTTTGTAAAAAAAGGAACGGAAAGAGCGCCTCATCGTTCATTATTCAATGCCGCTGGATATACAGATGAAGAATTAGAAAGACCATTAATTGGTGTTGTCAATTCTTTCAATGAAATCGTTCCAGGACATATGAACTTAGATAAAATTTGTGAAGCTGTAAAAAAAAGGAATCTATCTTGCTGGTGGAGTACCCGTAGAAATTCCAGCAATCGCTGTATGTGATGGTATTGCCATGAACCATACAGGTATGAAATATTCACTTGTTACACGTGAATTAATTGCTGATAGTACAGAAGCAATGGCTGAAGCACATCAATTTGATGGTTTAGTTATGATTCCTAACTGTGATAAAAACGTGCCAGGATTATTAATGGCAGCTGCCAGAGTCAATGTTCCAACAATTTTTGTTTCAGGTGGACCGATGTTAGCTGGTCGTAAAATGGATGGTAAAAGAACATGTTTATCTTCATTATTTGAAGCTGTAGGACAATTCAATGCAGGGAATATGACAGAAGATAAACTTCATGAATTTGAACAAAAAGCATGTCCAACTTGTGGTTCATGTTCAGGTATGTATACAGCAAACTCAATGAACTGCTTAACTGAAGTTTTAGGTATGGCACTTCGTGGAAACGGAACTATTCCAGCTGTTTATTCAGAAAGAATTAGACTTGCAAAACATGCAGGTATGCAAATCGTAGAACTTATTAAAAAAGATATTCGTCCTCGTGATATTATGACTGAAAAAGCTTTTACCAATGCTCTAACAATGGATATGGCACTTGGATGTTCTACTAACTCAATGCTTCATTTACCAGCTATTGCTCATGAAGCAGGAGTTGAATTAAATCTTGAAATTGCTAATGAAATTTCTAAGAAAACACCTAACTTATGTCACTTAGCTCCTGCTGGTGATACATTTATGGAAGATTTAAATGAAGCTGGTGGTATTTATGCAGTTATGAATGAAATTAATAAATTAGGTTTATTATCAACTGATCTATTAACTGTTACTGGAAAAACTGTTGCTGAAAATATTGAAGGATGTGTTAACTTAGATCCTGAAATTATTCGTCCAGTTGAAAATCCATATTCACCTTATGGTGGTATTGCAGTATTAAAAGGAAATATTTGTCCAAATGGTGCGGTTGTAAAACAATCAGCAGTTGCTAAAGAAATGATGGTTCATACAGGACCAGCTCGTGTGTTTGATTGTGAAGATGATGCCATTGTTGCTATTCGTGAAGGTAAAATTGTTAAAGGTGATGTTGTTGTTATTCGTTATGAAGGACCTAAAGGTGGACCTGGAATGCGAGAAATGTTATCACCAACTTCAGAAATCGCAGGTATGGGATTAGATAAAGATGTTGCTTTAATTACTGATGGGCGTTTCTCTGGAGCTACTCGTGGAGCTTCAATTGGACACGTAGCACCTGAAGCTGCTTTAGGTGGACCAATTGCTTTCATTGAAGAAGGAGATATTATTGATATTGATATTACAAATCATTCAATGAATGTACGTGTTAGTGATGAAGAAATGTCTGCAAGAAAAGCTAAATGGCAACCAAGAGAACCTCGTATTAAAAAAGGTTACTTAGTAAGATATGCTTCTTTAGTAACATCTGCAGATAAAGGTGCTGTATTACAAGCACCAGAAGAAAAAAAATAAAAGGAGGAAAAACAAAATGATGTTAACTGGTTCAGAAATTATATGTGAATGTTTAATTGAACAAGGTGTCGATACAGTGTTTGGTTATCCGGGAGGAACTATTCTTAACGTCTATGATGCACTTTATCGTTATCAAGATAAAATCAATCATGTTTTGACCTCTCATGAACAAGGTGCTTCTCATGCCGCTGATGGTTATGCAAGAGCAACAGGAAAAGTTGGTGTTTGTATGGCTACTTCAGGACCAGGGGCAACAAACCTTGTTACTGGAATTGCGACGGCTTATATGGATTCAACACCACTTGTTGCTATTACTGCAAATGTTGGTGTTGAAATCTTAGGGCGTGACAGTTTCCAAGAAATTGATATTACTGGTGTGACAATGCCAATTACAAAACATAATTTTATCGTTAAAGATATTAAAGATTTAGTGCCTACAATTCGTAAAGCATTCTATATTGCAAAAGAAGGTAGACCAGGACCTGTCTTAGTAGACGTTACTAAAAACGTTACTGCAGAAAAGATGGAATTTGAACCACTTCAACCAAAAACAATTGAACCTAAAACAGAAACATATACAGTTGAAGATTTAGAAAAAGCAATTGAAATGATTAAAGAAAGTGAAAAACCATTTATCTTTGCTGGTGGTGGTGTTATTTCATCTGGTGCAAGTCAAGAATTAAAAGAATTTGCTGAAAAAATTGATGCACCTGTTTGTGAAACTTTAATGGGTAAAGGGGCTTTTGATAATACAAGACCTCGTTATACAGGAATGCTTGGAATGCATGGAACAAAAGCAAGTAACTTTGGGGTGAGTCAATGTGATTTATTAATTACAATTGGGGCACGTTTCTCTGATCGTGTAACTGGTAATACAAAAACATTTGCTTCAAATGCTAAAATTATTCATATTGATGTAGATGCTGCTGAAATCAATAAAAATATTCAAGTTGATTTAGGTATTATTGGTGATGCTAAATGTATTTTAAGTGAATTAAATAATAAACTTGAAAGACAAAATCATCCTCAATGGTTAAAACAAATTCGTGATTTAAAAGATCGTTATCCATTAACTTATGATGAATCAACTCTTACAGGACCTTATGTCATTGAACAAATTGATTACTTAACAGATAGTAATGCAATCATTTGTACAGACGTAGGACAACATCAAATGTGGGCTGCACAATATTATCATTATCGTAGACCTCGTCAATTAATTACATCAGGTGGTGCAGGAACAATGGGATTTGGTTTAGGTGCTGCTATTGGTGCTAAGTATGGAAATCCTGATTTCCCAGTATTTAATATTGCTGGTGATGGATGCTTCAGAATGAATATGAATGAACTTGCTACAGCAAGTCGTTACAATGTACCTATTATTCAAGTTGTTATCAATAATAAAGTATTAGGAATGGTAAGACAATGGCAAACATTGTTCTATGGTCAACGTTATAGTAATACAATTTTAGATGATAAAGTTGATTTCTGTAAGGTTGCTGAAGGATTAGGATGTAAAGCTATTCGTGTTTCTACAAAAGAAGAAGTGGCTCCAGCTATTAAAGAAGCTTTAGATACAAATGGACCTGTTTTAATTGAAGTAATGATTGGTAAAGATGATAAAGTTTTCCCAATGGTTGCTCCAGGTGGTGCTATTTCTAAAGCATTTGATGAAACAGATTTAAAAAATAAATAATTTATGAAAGATCAAATAGAAATATTTGGTCTTTTTTTATGAAATACTTGACCTTCTAGCTACTCTAAAGTGTATGTTTCAAGTAGAAAGAAGGGAAATAAGATGAAAAAGTTAGTGAAATTAATCATGGTTCTTGTTTTAGTGATGGTGAGTGGATGTACAACACAAAAGAAAGAAGAAAATGCAAGAGTAATAGATACAAGTATATTTCTTTACAAAGTATCTAATCAAAAAGGAGAATATTCATATTTATTTGGAACTTGTCATCCAGGCAGATATCCTATTAAAAGTTTGGATAAGGTAACAGAAAAGGCATTAGATGAAAGTGATTCGATTTATTTAGAATGTGATATGAATCCATCACCACAAAAAACAGAAGAATATGCTAAATATAACACGTACAATTCAATTCGTGACTTAGGCCTCGAAGATAAATATGAAAATCTTATGAAACAATACAAAAGTTTGAAAGGAAAACCCGGTTATGCACTCTATAATGTATTTGTAATAAACTCACTTATAAATAGTGATCCTGAAGTATTGAATAAGGCAAATATAAGTAAATTTAATGCAATTGATAATTATATTTATGATTATGCTCAAAAGAAAAAGAATTTTAAAGAAGTTGAAGGTATTGAATTTCAAATGAAGCTAATAACTGAATTATCATGGGATTACTCGGAGACTATATTAGATAATTTGGCTAATAAAAAAATGGTAATAAGTAGTGCTAAAAAAGATTTAGATGCTTACTATAGTGGTAATACACAATATTATGAAGATGAACAAAATTTGTTGTTAGAGCAGTTAGAACAATTAAATGATAAAGATAAAGAAAAGTATGAAAAGTATTGGAATGTACTTGCATATAATAGAAATATTCACATGAAAGATACGCTAGTTAATAGTATTAATAATGGTAAACATGATTTTATAGGTGTGGGATGCAAACATCTTTATGGTAAAAAAGGAATTATTCAATTGTTAAAGGATGATGGCTATTTAGTTGAATGTATGAAATAATGAAGGTAGGTGAAAATTATGCAGATAAAAGAAGTTCAGGAAAAATTAAAAATCAGTTCTTATACTTTGAGATATTATGAAAAAAAAGGGCCTGTTGTTTGTTAAACGTGATCAAAATGGCTGTCGCAATTATCTGGCCGAAGATAGGGAATGGGTACAGTTTTTGTGTAAATTAAAAGCGACAGGGATGCTGCTGCGTGATATAAAGAGATATGCACAGCTGCGTTATAATGGGGACGGTACTATTGCCGAGCGGTTGGAGCTTTTGCTGAAACATCAGGTTTATGTAGCTGAAGAAGTACATAAATGGCAACAATACAGTGAAAATCTGCAGGCTAAAATGAGCTGTTTATCAAGAACAATTATTACAGCAGCGACAGAATGCAGGTCTG
>ENA-OPYX01001278-OPYX01001278.1-human-gut-metagenome-genome-assembly--contig:-NODE-1278-length-13661-cov-3.669868_pt1 | contig 13661 bp, 16 predicted proteins | sample MGYA00242639_ERZ504486 | MGnify/ENA primary metagenome ERZ504486 (study PRJEB26092, sample SAMD00036296) | human gut metagenome | host: Homo sapiens | study: EMG produced TPA metagenomics assembly of... | reverse complement strand
CCCTAAATTAAAATGCCCGTATTGAAAAAATGATCATAATTAAATGGAAAAAATGCCACATTAAAAAGCCCTCTCTTAATGAACACAGTAATGAAAGCTGGTGTATGATTAGAACATAAAGAAAGAGGTAATAAACAACCAAAAGAAAAATAAGAAAGGAGTTGTAAGTTATGAAAATCGTATCTGTATGTGCATGTACATCAGGAATCGCGCACACTTACATCGCAAAAGAAAAATTAATCCGTGCAGCTGAAAGCATGGGACACACAATCAAAGTGGAAACACAGGGAACAATCGGAACAGAGGATGAATTAACAGCAGAAGAAATCAAAGAAGCAGATGTTGTAATCCTTGCAGTCGATATTGCTATTACAGGAACAGAAAGATTTGAAGGAAAACCTACGATCAAAGTTCCTACAAATGTTTGTGTAAAAGCACCTAAGAAATTGATCGAAAAGATCGAAAATGAATTAGGTAAATAAGAGAGAAACAAAAAACTATACTTAAAGGAGAAGAGAAACAATGAAAAAACTTGGGAGCGGAATTAAAACGTCATGCGTTGACGGACCATTTCCTATATGTTACCTTTAGTAGTAGCATCAGGATTACTGATTGCGATCGGTAACTTAATGGGGGGAGAAAACGTAACTGAATTATCTAAGATGACACTTCCTAGTGCATTAACAACACTTGGTGTTATGGGTATGGGATTGTTACCATCCTTTATCGCAGGATATATTGCTTACTCAATTGCTGATAGACCTGGTATTGCACCTGGTTTCTTAATGGGTCAGATAGCTTCATTCTTAGGAGCTGGATTCTTAGGAGGAATGGTTGGTGGTTATTTAGTAGGTTACATCGCATTATTCATTAAGAATAACTTAAAAGTACCTAAATGGGCAGAAGCATTAATGCCAATGATGATCGTACCAACATTATCAGCGATCATTGCTGGACTTATCATGTTCTTCGTAGTAGGAACACCAATTACAATGGCAACAAAGCCTTAACAAACTTCATTACAGGACTTGATCAGTCTTCAAAAGCAGTTTATGGATTTATCATCGGAGCTCTTGGATGCATTGACTTTGGTGGACCAATCAGTAAAGTACCTAACTTAATCTGTGATGGATTACTATTAGAAGGAATCACAGGACCAGAAGCGATCAAAGTATTAGCAGCTATGGTTCCACCACTTGGAATTACATTCTCATTAGTATTATCAAAATTACTGAAAAAGAACATTTATACAGCACAGGAAAAAGAAAATATTAAAGTTGCGTTCCCAATGGGTCTTTGCATGATCTCTGAAGGAGTTATTCCAATCGCTATGAATGATATCATTCGTACAGTTATCTGTACAGCAACAGGATGTGGTGTTACAGGAGCGATCAGTTTTCAGTCTTGATGTAGGAAGTAAAGTACCATCAGGTGGTGTATTTGTAATCCCAGCAATGTCAAATCCACTTGCAGCACTTATCGCACTGTTAGCAGGAACAGCAGTTACAGGTGTTTTACTTGTACTGATCAAGAAAAAGAAAACAGAAGAAGACGAACCAATGGTTGACGAAAAAGAAGAAGATCTTGATTTATCAGGATTCACTATTTCATAAAATCAGAAAGGACAGATAAGCTATGTATGTATCAATGAAGGGAATGTTAAAACGTGCGAATGAAGGCAATTATGCAGTCATGGCAATCAACTGCTTTAACATTGAGACAGCAAGAGCGGTGATCAATGCAGCTCAGTCATTAAGAGCACCGATCATCATCAATATCGTACAGGAACATATGGTAAATCATTGTGACAGCAATTTGATCGCACCGATCGTCAAGAAACTGGCACAAAGAGCAAGTGTTGAAGTAGCTTTAAATTTCGACCATGGGGAAGAAATCGGATTGTTAAAGAAAGCATTAGTTGATGGATATTCCAGTGTTATGGTAGATGCTTCCAGATACAACTTGGAAGGTAATATCCGAATGACAAGAGAAATCGTGGAATTTGCGAAACAGTTCGATGCAAGTGTCGAAGGAGAGATCGGATGTATGGGTGCTAGTGAAGGCGATAATTATACAGACGATGATATGAAAACTAATCCTGACGAGGCATTACGATTTGCAAAAGAAACTGGAATTGATGCATTAGCAATTTCTTTTGGAAGTTCTCATGGAAACTATCCAGAAGGATATGTACCAGAATTTGATTTTGAGAGACTAAAAGAAATCAAAGAAAAAACAAAGATGCCACTGGTACTGCATGGGGGAAGCGGTTCTGGTGATGAAAATATTAAAAGATGTGTTGAATTTGGAATCAATAAGATCAATGTAGGATGTGATTTTATGAATGCCAATGTAGACAGCATTAAACAGCATCTTAAAAAAGATCCAGACATCAATTATTGGGTAATGATGCATCAGGTGGAGATTGATAGCCAGGAATTAGTAAAAAAATATATCCACCTGTCTGGATCAGAAGGAAAATCATTATAAGATATCAACATCAAAAAGGAGAAATAGAACTATGTTAATGAACATGAAAGAACTTTTAAAAGTAGCAGATGAAAAAGGATTTGCAGTACCAGCATTCAATATCGGTAGTGATCAGTTATTAAAAGCTGTTATGCAGCAGGTAAAAGAAATGAAGAGCCCAGTCATCTTAGAGATGTCTCCAGACGAATTTAACTTTGTTGAAAACAGTTTAATACAGAGCATGATTTATGAAGCATCTAAAACAGATGTACCAGTTGTTATTCATTTAGATCATGGTGATAAATATGAAACAGTTGTAAGAGCAATTCAGGCAGGATTTACATCTGTTATGATCGACGCTTCTAAACTACCATATGAAGAAAATATTGCGATCACTCAGAAAGTATGTGAAGTTGCACATCTTGCAAACGTATCTGTAGAAAGTGAACTTGGAACAATCGGAACAACAGGAAACTCTATCGAAGGTGGAACAACAGGAATTATCTATACAGATCCTGATCAGGCAAAAGATTTTGTTGAAAAAACAGGAATTGATACATTAGCAGTAGCAATCGGAACAGCTCACGGAATCTACCCAAGCGATATGAAACCAGAACTCCGTCTTGACATCTTACAGATATTAAAAGATACTCTTGATATTCCATTAGTATTACACGGTGGATCAAGCAACAAAGATGAAGAAATCGCAAAAGCAGTTAAAATCGGTATTTCTAAGATTAACATTTCAAGTGATATCAAGGTTGCATTCTATGATAAATGTAGAGAAGTATTGAATGCTCATCCAGAATACAGAGAGCCTCTTGAAATCTATCCAGAACCAATCAAAGCTTGTAGAGAAGTTATTGCTCACAAAGTTAACTTATTTGATTCTGCAGACAAAGTTAAATATTACTACGAATAAGATATTTACAAACAACAACATAAAGAGGGGACAGCTTCGGTTGTCCCCCTTTTCGTTTATATAGGAGGGAAAGAAAATCATGAAATATGCAGTAGGAATTGATGTTGGGGGAACAAATACAAGAGTTGCGCTGATCAACGAGAAATATGAGATCAAAGAAAGAGTTCAGTTTGGATCAGATCCAAAAAATCCTATAAAAACATTAAACCAGATCAATGATGTGATCAAAGGGTTTGGAGAAAAAATCGAAGGGATTGGAATTTCTTGTCCAGGGCCATTAGACTTGATCAATGGGATTATTTTAACACCACCAAACCTTCCAGGGTGGCATAATTTTGAACTGACAAAAGAATTAGAAAAGATTACAGGTATTTCTGTGCAGTTAGAAAATGATGCGAACCTTGCAGGACTTGCAGAAACTGTGATCGGGGCTGGAAAAGGAAAGAAGATCGTAGAATTTCTGACCATTTCAACAGGAGTTGGTGCAGGATTATGTATTGATGGACAAATCTATCGTGGAGCAAAAGGATTTGCACAAGAAGTAGCAAACTGCATCTTATGGAAAAATGGTCCATCACAGGGAGATTTAAAGAAAGGTTCCATTGAATCAATTGCCAGTGGAACAGCCATCACAAAGAGGGCAAATGATGCAGGATTAGAAGCTGCACATGCAGGAGAAGTGTATCAACTTGCACAGGAAGGAAATGAAACTGCGGCAGTAATCATGGAAGATGCTTATGAATATCTGTCAAGTTTCATTGCAACGCTTTATGGTGTACTTGATCCAGAGCTATTTGTCCTAAGTGGAAGTGTTGCGTTAAAGATTCCTGGATTTATCGAAGAGATTGAAAAACGAGCAAAGGAGAAAGTATATGATGCGCTAAAAAGCAACGTGAAGATTGTGCCAGCGGCGTTGGGAGAAGACTGTGGGTTGATTGGAGCTGCATGTTTGGCTTTTGATAATTAGATATAGTTTTTGGGTAGAAGTAATAAATTATTTGAGATAATAAAATAGCAATGTTAAAATAATAAGGAACACTGAAATAAATCAAAAATAAAGAGGTGCTACCTATGACACTTAAAAATATGATTGAATTAGCAGATGGATTAACACCAATTGAAACAGAAATAGGATATTATATTCTAAAAAATCAAGAAGATATCTTAGATATGTCGGTTATTGAATTAGCAGAAAAAACATTTGTGTCAAAATCAGCCATTCATCGATTTTGCAAAAAGATTGGGTTAAAAGGATTCAATGAATTGAAAGTCATATTGGCAAAAGATATCTCAGAAATGAAATCAGATATTGAGATGATCGATGTAAATTATCCATTTGAACGAAAAGATGGACCACAGATGATCGCAAAGAAACTGAGTAAGTTATATGAAACAGCAATCTATGATACCTATGATTATATGGATTTTATAGAATTGCATAAAGTGGCACAATTATTACATAAAGCGGAAGTTATAGACATTTATACCCATTCACATAACATGAATGTTGCAGAAAATTTTCAGGATAAGATGTTAACAGCAGGCAAAAGTAGTGTAGAATGTCCACATGGATTTTATAAACAAAGACTGACAGCATTAGCAAGTAATCCGAAACATGCAGCGATCATTCTCTCATATTCTGGAAAAGCAACCTTTGTAAAGCCAATTTTAAAGGTGCTGCATCAAAAGAAGGTGCCTGTTGTGTATGTTGGGAAAGCAGGTGGGAATTTATATCCACAGTATGTTGCCGGTGCATTAACGATCAGCAGCAGAGAAAACTTAAGAGATCGTATCTCTCAGTTCTCATCTCATATTGCGATGCAGTATATGATGGATGTTGTTTTTGGCTGTATTTACAATATGGACCGTGAAAAGAATATTGAATATCTCAAAGAATCCATAGGATTTATGGATGATCGAGATATTCAGGATGAATGATACTAAATTATAGTTTGTTATAGATCATGGAATTTGTATATACATCTTTAGCATGTTTCGAATGATAATTCTCCATATAATTTTTCTGGAAAATGATAGAATAGATGTAATCAAAAATAAAATCCATATTTGTTTGAGAGGCAAAACTGGCAACTTTTTCATCAAAGGATTCATCATCAGGAAGTTGTAATACAATATCAGAATTCACAGCCAGTTTGGAATGAATATTACTTGTAACCGTAATGATCGGAACGTTATGATCTTTTAAAACTGGAAGATAAGAATTGTAATCATGATGCATAGCACTATAAGTACAGAAGATCACAAGGTCATTAGAGGTAATATTGCCGACTGTATAAAAATTATTCTGATATTCATCACCAATAATAAAATATTCATTTAATTTGATCATTTTATTTTTAAAATTCTCAAGAGAAATTCTGGAGTCACCTTTTCCAAACAGGAATACACGGTGGCTCTTTTTTATATTATAAGCAGTCATTTCTAATTGCACGGGATCTAACAGATTCCGTGTTTTTTTAATTCCATTTGCAAGAATTTCAGATAAATGAAGACCGATATCTTCAACAGAATCATCTGGAGAAAAAGGTAGATTAAAATTAAGATCCTGACCAGAAATAGATGCTTCTCGGATCAGTTGTAATTTGAAATCTTTAAATCCATCAAATCCTAATTTTTTGCAAAAACGTAAAACAGAAGAAGTCGAAGAAAAGGATTCTTTTGCCATTTTGTTTAAAGTGACTTGATCAAAAGAGTTTAAATTGTTTTGTAAAAAATAAATCATATTCTGTTCAGAATTATTAAAAAAATCAGGATTTTTAATTTGTTCTAGTATCATATCAATCATTCTCCTAAAAAAGTATAGTTTTCAAATATTTCTTTTTTTATTGTGAATTTGCACAAATAACCGAAATAAATTTATGCAGATTGTCCATGAAATAGTTGTGATGTTCCAAAAATAGCGTGAACTATTGAGTCTGAAATTTTCAAGAAATATAATCAGGGCACATGAAATAATATGACGGATATGGAGGAAAAAATCAATGAAAAAAAGAATTTAAGATTGTGATATGTGGTGGTGGAAGTACTTATACCGCAGGGATTGTAAAAAATCTTTTGGAAGAGGAAGAATTAAAAATCAAAGAATTATGGTTATATGATATTGATCAGGAACGACAAGAAAAAGTGTCACTGATCGTAAAAGAAGTTGTAAAAGATTTAAGACCTTCTTTGGAATTGAAAATTAGTACGGATGAAGAAGAGGCATTTACAGATGCAGACTTTATTATGGCACAGATGCGAGTCGGTGGACTGAAAATGCGAGTAAAAGATGAACAGATTTCATTAAAACATGGATGCATTGGACAGGAAACATGTGGAGCCGGGGGAATGGCATATGGAATGAGAACGATCGGACCAATGGTACATCTGATCGATGTTTGTGAGAAATATGCATCAAAAACTTATTGGATCGTTAATTATTCAAATCCAGCTGCGATTGTTGCTAAGGCAACACAGACATTACGTCCAAATGCAAGAATTTTAAATATCTGTGATATGCCAGTTGAGGTAGAGGCAAGAATGGCAGAAATCCTAGACACAGATCTTAGCAATCTGGAAGTGGATTATTTTGGATTGAATCATTATGGATGGTTTACAAAAGTACAGTGTAATGGCGAAGATGCCACAGAAAAATTAAAGAAACATGTGGCAGAGTATGGTTATGTATCAAAGGCAAGTTATGAAGATGCCTTGGTCAAAGATCCAGACTGGTTACATACATTTACGAATGCAAAGAAGATCGTCAACTATTTTCCAGATTATCTGCCAAATACATACTGGCAGTATTATCTTCTTGGAGATGACATTGTAGATTACATGGATATTAATAATACAAGGGGAATGCAGGTTATTCATGGAAGAGAAACAAAGATTCGTGAGGCAGTTAAGAAACTAGAAAATGGAGAAAAAATCGATTTGACACAATTTTATGTAGGAGTTCATGGGAAATTTATTGTAGAAGTGGTAAAAGCACTTGCATATGACACGAGAAGCAGGCAGCTTGTCATCGTAAAAAATGACGGAGCAGTCAAGAATCTTCCAGATGATGCCATGGTTGAAATTCCTGCATATATTACAAAAGACGGACCAGAACCAGTAAGAGTTGGAGAAATTCCAAGATTTTATAAAGGACTGATCGAACAGCAGGATGCTTGTGAAGGGTTGGTCGTAGAAGCAGTGATCGAAGGATCATATAAAAAAGCATTGCAGGCAATTTACTTTAAACCGCACAATTCCATCTGCAAATGTGGCAAAAGAAATTTTAGATGAAATGATCGAAGCAAACAAAGAATACTGGGTGGAATTGAAATAAAGTTTCAAAAAGTTTCAGAGTGTTTCGTAATTCTGAAACTTTTTTAGGGAAAAAATATCCGAATCAGGAAAATCCGTTGTACGAAAGAAGCCAGCTCTGTATCATGTGAACAGAACAAAGGAAACAAAGATATTTGAGGAGGCATAGAGCGATGAAAGGTGCAATAAAAATCGTAACGATCGGTGGAGGAAGCAGTTACACACCAGAATTGATGGAAGGATTTATCAAACGATATGAAGATTTACCAATCAAAGAAATCTGGCTGGTCGATATTGAAGATGGAAAAGAAAAAGTAGAGATTGTAGGAGCACTGGCACAGAGAATGTGGGATGCATCTCCATATGATGTAAAAGTTTATACAACATTAGACAGAAGAGAAGCATTAAAAGATGCAGACTTTGTTACAACACAATTTCGAGTAGGCCTTTTAGATGCCAGAATTAAAGATGAAAGAATTCCATCATTGTATGGAATGCTTGGTCAGGAAACAAATGGAGCAGGAGGAATGTTTAAAGCATTTCGAACCATTCCAGTGATCGGACAGATCATAGAAGATATGAGAGAATTATGCCCAGATGCATGGCTGATCAACTTTACAAATCCAAGTGGAATGGTAACAGAAGCTGTAATTAAACATTTTGGATGGAAAAAATGTATCGGACTTTGCAACGTGCCAACGATCGCAATGATGGCAGAACCAAAGCTCCTTGGGAAGGATATCAGCCAGTTAAATTACAGATATGCAGGAATTAACCATTTTCACTGGCATAAAGTATTTGATGAAAATGGAAATGATATGACACCAATTTTGATCGATCATATCAATGAAAAAGGTGGTGGAACACCAGCCAATATCTATCAAGCTGAATTTCCATTGGAATTACTTCACAGCATGAATATGGTGCCTTGTGGATACCACAGATATTACTACATGAAACAAGCAATGCTTGAGCATGCGATTGAAGAATTCAATGAAGGTGGTACCAGAGCAGAGCAAATGAAACAGGTAGAACATGAGTTGTTTGAAATTTATAAAAATGCAGAACTTCATGAAAAACCAGAACAACTTGGAAAACGTGGAGGAGCATATTACAGCGATGCAGCTTGCGAATGTATCCGTGCAATTTATGCAAATAAGAAGATCCATATGGTAGTAAGTACACAAAACAATGGAGCAATTTCATGCTTAGATGATGACTCTATCGTGGAAGTATCAAGCATCATTTCAGCGACAGGAGCACAGCCAATGGCATTTGGAAAGCTTCCATCAGCAGAAAAAGGATGGCTTCAGATGATGAAAGCAATGGAAGAATGTACAATTGAAGCGGCATTGACAGGAGATTACGGAAAAGCATTAGAAGCATTCGTATTAAATCCACTAGTAGAAAATAATGAAAATACAACAAAAGTTTTAGATGAACTGTTAGTTGCACATGCAAAATATCTGCCACAGTTTAAAGAAAAGATTGAAGAACTTAAAGCAAAAGGAGTTCATTCTACAGATCCTGTTGTTATGGACTTAATGGAACATGGACACTAAGCAGGAGGCTGATATGGGTGTAACAAAAGAAAGTTTTGGCTTTTTAGAAGATAAAAGAGAAGCATTTCTATACACGATTGAAATCAAAATGGATTTGCAGTTAAAGTTACTGATTTTGGTGTAAATATTGTTTCTCTCCTTGTAAAAAACAAGGAGGGAAACATCAAAGATGTAGCCCTTGGATATGACACCTTGGAAGAATATTTTGAGAATGGAATTATGTTTGGAGCAACTGTCGGACGGAATGTAAACCGTATCTCAAATGCCAGATTCGAAATTGATGGGAAAGAGTATCATGTAGCAAAAAATCGTGGAAAACATAACATTCACAGTGACAAAGAACATGGATTTCACAAAGTCTTATGGGATAGTGAGATCATTGATGATCATGCAGTGAAGTTTACTTATGTAAGTCCAGATGGGGAACAAGGATTTCCGGGAACATTGGTAACAAATATCATTTATACGGTAACGGAAACAAATGGATTGATCGTTTCCTATCATGCAGTCAGCGATAAGAAAACGCTGATCAATCTGACAAATCATAATTACTTTAACTTGGGTGGACATAAAAGCGGAACGATCGAAAATACAAAAGTAAGGATTTATGCAGATGAATTTACACCGATCAATGAAGATACGATCCCAACAGGAGAAATCAGAAAAGTAGAACATACACCGATGGATTTCCGTGAATGGAAAAAGATCAAGAATGATCTATATACCGAAGATGAACAACTAGAAAAAGGCAAAGGATATGATCATAATTTTGTAATTCGGAATAAAGATTGTGGTTTTCGAAAAATGGCGGAAGCAATGGACGAAGAACAGGGTATTAAAATGGAAGTTTATTCAGATCTTCCAGGATTACAGTTTTACACTGGAAATACAATGAAATCAACAAAAGGGAAAGGGGGAGTGATCTATGGAAAAGGATGTGGATTTTGCATGGAACCACATTATTTCCCAAACAGTATTAACACAAAAGAGTTTGATGCACCAGTATTTGACGCAGGAGAAGTGTATCAGACAGTAACCATGTATCAATTTGTCACAAAGGAGGATTAAAATGGCAAAGAAAAAGAAAAGTTCCGCATTTGCGGTAGTACAACAGATCGGAAAATCATTTTTCCTTCCAGTATCTGTGTTACCAATTGCAGGTATCTTACTAGGACTGGGATCTTCATTTACTAATGCTGATACGATCGCAGCGTATCATTTACAAGGAATCATGGGAGAGGGAACTATTCTGAATGCGCTTTTAACGATCATGTCACAGGTCGGTAATACAATCTTTGGAAATTTACCATTGATCTTTGCATTAGCAGTAGCATTAGGAATGGCAAAAAATGAAAAAGCAGTCGCAGTACTTTCTGCAGGTATTTCATTCTTTGTAATGAATTCAACAATTAATGCGATGTTAAAATTATCAGGAAAGATTTTAGCGGACGGAACATATGCAAAGAGTGTCTTAAACGGACAGATCACGAGTGTCTGTGGTATTGATTCTCTTCAGATGGGAGTATTTGCTGGAGTTATCGTAGGACTTGTAACAGCAGCATTACATAATCGCTTTTATAAACAGCAATTACCAGCAGCATTAGCATTTTTCTCAGGAGTACGTTTTGTGCCAATTATTAGTGTAATCGCACATATCGGTGTAGGTATTATCTGCTTCTTTGTATGGCCAACGATTCAGAGTGGAATCTTTGCACTTGGTAATCTGGTTATGCATTCTGGATATTTTGGAACAGCAATCTTTGGATTCTTAGAGAGAGCATTAATTCCATTCGGATTACATCATGTATTTTATTTACCATTCTGGCAGACATCTCTTGGAGGAACAATGGAAGTTGCTGGAAAGATGGTAGAAGGTGCACAGAATATCTTCTTTGCACAGCTGGCAGACCCAAATACAAAACATTTTGCAGTAGAAGCATGTAGATTCATGACAGGAAAATATTCTTTCATGATGGCGGGACTTCCTGGAGCAGCTTATGCAATGTATCGTTGTGCAAAACCAGAAAAAAGAAAAATTGTTGGAGGATTACTATTCTCAGCAGCATTAACATCATTCCTTACAGGAATTACAGAACCGATTGAATTTACATTCTTATTTATTGCACCAGGATTATTTATCTTACATTGTGGATTAGCAGGTTTGTCATTTGCATTAATGCATATCTTAAAGATCTGTATCGGAACAACATTCTCTTGTGGATTGATCGACTTTATGTTATACGGTGTATTACAGGGACAGACAAAGAGTAACTGGATGATGATCCTTCCAGTATTTGCAGTTTATGCAGTATTATATTACTTTGTGTTCAAATTTGTCATTGAGAAATTTGATCTTCCAACACCAGGTAGAGATGATGACGAAGAAGAGGTAAAATTATATACAAAAGCTGATTACCAGGCAAAAAAAGGTGCAGTAAATGAAGATACAGACGCACCAGAGGATCCAATTTCCTTTATGATCTTAAAAGGACTTGGTGGAATCAAAAATATTGAAGATATTGACTGCTGTGCTACAAGACTTCGTATCACAGTAACAGATGAAACTAAGGTGACAGATCAGTACTTAAAACAATCTGGTTCCAAAGGAATCATCAAAAAAGGAACAGGAATTCAGATTATTTATGGACCACAGGTATCTGTGATCAAGAGTAATTTTGAAGAATATGTGGAATATTATGCACAGCATGGAACAGATCCTTCCAAAGAAGAAGAGGTAACACCCATAGTTTCCTCCAAAGAAGAAGAGAAAAAAAGAAATCAGACATGGTAAATTAGTTGCGGTAGCAACAGGAAAAGTTCTTGCAATGACACAGGCAAAAGATGAGGCATTTGCAACTTGTGCTATGGGAGATGGTGTTGTAATCGAACCAGAAAAAGGTGTCGTTGTTGCACCAGCAGATGGAAAGATCACAGCATTAATGAAACCATCTTTACATGCGATTGGAATCGAGACAAAAGAAGGATTAAATCTTTTAATTCATATCGGAATTGATACAGTCAAATTAGATGGAAAAGGATTTAGGGCTTTTGTCAAGAGTGGACAAGAAGTAAAGGCAGGAGATAAGTTGGTAGAGTTTGATATCAATCTGATCAAGAAAGAAGGATATAGCCCAGATATTATGGTTGTTGTCTTAGAAGATTCTAATCTGCCAAAAGTAGCTTATAAAACTGGAGAAAAAACAGTTGCAGGAAAAACAGTTGTTGCGGAATTTTAGTAAAAAAATTGATTGACAACAAACTGTGAATAAGGTAAAATAATGACTGTTCTGAAAAAGGAACAGTCATTATATGCGATAGTGGCGTAGTTGGTAACGCGCGACCTTGCCAAGGTCGAGACCGCGGGTTCGAGCCCCGTCTATCGCTTGTATTAAAAAAGTCCAAAAACTACGTATTTACGCGGTTTCTGGACTTTTCTCTTTTCTACGTTCATCATAAAACAGAAATGGTTAGTCTTTTGGTTAGCGTTGTGGTAAGGCTTTAGAAATGAATAAATGTCGTATTTTCCTTGATTTTATCGCGTAATAATATTGATATTTTTAAGAAATTTGATTATAATATACTTAACAGGGAAGTCGGCACGATAGATCAAACCTATCCGTTTCCGGCGAAATATGGTTACTGAAATAGCACCTTTACTTTGTCAGAGCGGGGGTGCTATTTCTTATGTGTGTATGTCAATATTGCTACGATCAGTAAAGCTACGTTTACGACATAAATTTTTATATTCGAATAGATTCGATTTTTAAATAATCCACAAGAATTTATAATGAGAAAATAAATCATAGACAATAATAATATTTTTTTGTTATAATGAACCAACTTAAATTAATTATATGAGGAGTTATTTTGTGAAAAAGAAAATAATATTTTTGATAACTGTTTTTGTATTTAGCGGAATATTGTTTTCTAGAGAAATGATTATAAAGGCGGATACAAAAAAAGAGAAAAATCAAAATACAATAGAAAATCATTTGTTATTGCAATATGTCAAAAATAAATCAAATATTGAAGATGTTAAATATATTCCATTGGATAAAAAAATAATAGGAAATAAAAGAATAATGGATAAATCAAACATTGTAGATATTGGATTTGGAGAATATTATATTAAAGTTAAAGATGAAAAAAAGGAACTACAAGAAACCAGTTTATTCATCTTGGTATGAGGCACCGAAAGGTGGCATGCAATTTCGTGAAAAATTATCAATAGAATACCAAGTAAATAAAGATTATAATAACAAAAATCTGAGGGTTTAAAAAAAGGTTGATTGAACAAAATAATTCATCCAAAAATAAAGTGACTTATTTCTGACATTCACAATATGTCAATGTGAAAAATGGCTATAAGAAAAATATTAAAAGACATGTATTTTTTA
>ENA-OPYX01001277-OPYX01001277.1-human-gut-metagenome-genome-assembly--contig:-NODE-1277-length-13664-cov-3.211938_pt1 | contig 13664 bp, 17 predicted proteins | sample MGYA00242639_ERZ504486 | MGnify/ENA primary metagenome ERZ504486 (study PRJEB26092, sample SAMD00036296) | human gut metagenome | host: Homo sapiens | study: EMG produced TPA metagenomics assembly of... | reverse complement strand
AGATTTACAGATGAACAGTATTGATCATGTAGATGAGATCGCCGCCCAGACATTTGACGGTGTGATCAAAGGACATTCCATTTTATTCTATGGCATTTGCCCGGAATGTCTGAAAAAAGAACAACAATAAATGAATAAACCAGCCGAAAACGACTGATTTTAATAAAAATGATATTTAAACTTATTTCAAAAGAAAGGAAATGAATTATTATGAAAAAATTTGTATGTACAGTATGTGGTTATGTTTACGAAGGCGAGAAAGCTCCGGAAGTCTGTCCAATCTGTAAAGCTCCGGCAGAGAAATTCAAGAGCAGACCGACGAGAAAGTATGGGCTGCTGAGCATGTAGTAGGTGTTGCACAGGGCGTCAGCGAGGACATCCTTGCAGACTTAAGAGCAAACTTCGAAGGCGAGTGTTCTGAGGTTGGTATGTATCTGGCTATGGCAAGAGTTGCTCACAGAGAAGGTTATCCGGAAATCGGTTTATACTGGGAAAAAGCAGCTTACGAAGAAGCTGAGCATGCTGCAAAATTCGCTGAGTTACTTGGCGAAGTTGTTACAGACAGCACTAAGAAAAACCTTGAGATGCGTGTAGATGCTGAGCACGGCGCAACAGAAGGAAAATTTGACCTTGCAAAACGTGCAAAAGCTGCAAACCTTGACGCAATCCATGATACCGTTCATGAGATGGCTCGCGACGAGGCAAGACACGGAAAAGCATTCGAAGGATTACTCAAGAGATACTTTGGCTAAGCTACAAGCCGAGTAAGATAAAAAAGGATCAGGCTGGGAGGGAATTTATTCACTCTCCAGCCTGATTCCTTTTTTAGATGTATTGGGCGACAGCCCAACATGAATAGCCCGTAAGGGCTATGAATGGCTCGGCGCAGCCTCAACGGCGCCAGCCGTCCATGAGGAAGTAGCGTCAGCGAATTCCGAATGGCGCATGGCTTGTATACGTATATTAGCGGCAAGGGAATTTATTCACTCTCCAGCCTGATTCCTTTTTTAGATGTTAAAATATTTTAAAGCGGCGGTCAACTCTCATTTTTATTTCTTCACCGCCGTTTTAATTTTGGGCAAGACCATTGAAATTAAAGTTTACTTTTCCACCCCAAAATCACATTCATTACATATACTATTTTCTACTACTCACCAAAACTCTCTTTTAAAAAAGACCAAACGGTATTTCTACCATTCAGTCATTTTTTTCCGAATAAAAATTTTTCCTATGATTGCACACTTTTTAGTTGAATTCCATCTCTACTTCCACATCATTCCCCACAGAAGTCACCTTCGCATAACTTCCACAGATCAGCGGCATCGCCGGTGGAATATGTCCGATATCCAGATCCATAATGATCGGCACGTTATATTTTCCAAGAATTCCTGTCACAGCCTCATACTGATCCAAACCTAAGAATTCCTCTCCATTACAATATGGGCGGCCAATCAAAAAGCCTTTAACATGTCCGAACCATCCTGCCTGTTCCATTTGCCACAGTGCACGGCGGATTCCCATAACATTCAGATCACAGGCTTCAATAAACCAGATGATTCCGTCCTCTTTGTAACGCTCTGTAAATTCCTGTACTTTATCGTACTTCGTACCAAGGAGCAATGTCAATACATCCAGGCAGCCGCCAACCAGACGACCTTCCATTTTGATGTCTGTATCCGGCACTTTTTTACGGATACATGGCTCTGTCACATTATAAGGTACTAATGGATTTTCTTCATCCTTTAATCCTTCTTTTTCATATAGATCATAGCCTTCGATGGTCAACTTTTCTCCTGTCAATACATCAAATGCATCCTGAATCGCCGGATGCCATGGCTCCATACCAAAAGCTGCCGCGCACGGTCCGTAAATAGATGCCACATCACAAAGTGTGGTCAACAGAAACGTCATATTTGTATTGTCGGAATAACCAAGATACCATTTCGGTTTTGCCTCTTTGATTTTTTCAAAGTCTACATATGGCAAATCTTCACACATCAGTTCTCCACCACCGCAGGAAATCAGAACGTCACTGGTATCATTGCAGTAATATTCCATCAACTCCTGTCCGCATTTTTCCGGCGTATTACTGATGCCGATACCGCATCCTTCATAGCAATTTGGGCCCAGTTCTGTGCGGTAACCCATTTTTTCAAACTTATCCAATGCATGTCCAAAAGCTGTTTTGTACGGTTCAATGTTGCAGCCAAAGGATGGTGCCACAAAGCCGATACAGCCATTCTTTTTTAAAAATTCCGGATATCTCATAAGATTCTTCTCCTGTTTAAACTTCATTTATTTTACTAAGATTTTTGTCTAATTGTAATTCTGTCTAATAACAAAATTTTTTACCAGATAAGATTATTATAACCGATAATAAAAAATGCCGCCAGTCCAAAAGACCAACGGCATTTTCTTATGTTATTTCAGTAGGCTGAATGTTTCTATTTCTGAACGAACCTTCCAAAAATATCACATTCATAAAATACATGCTTTACTCCAGTTCAAACGCACCCGTATACAGCTGATAATATTTTCCTTTTTCTTCAATCAGCTTATCGTGACTGCCTCGCTCAATGATATGTCCCTGCTCAAGAACCATGATAACATCAGAGTTCTGTACTGTAGAAAGTCTGTGAGCGATAACAAATACGGTACGTCCCTTCATCAGAGCATCCATACCACGCTGAACAATGGCTTCTGTTCTCGTATCGATGGAAGAAGTTGCCTCATCCAGAATCATAACAGGCGGATCTGCAACTGCCGCACGAGCAATAGAGATCAGCTGTCTCTGTCCCTGGGATAAGCCGCTTCCGTCACCGGAAAGTACAGTGTCATAGCCATTCGGCAGCATACGGATAAATCCGTCTGCATTTGCCAGTTTTGCTGCTGCGATACATTCCTCATCTGTCGCATCCAGTTTACCATAACGGATATTTTCCATTACCGTTCCGGTAAACAGGTTGACATCCTGAAGAACCACGCCAAGAGAACGACGCAGGTCTGCTTTCTTGATACGTCCGATATCCAGTCCGTCATAAGTGATCGTACCTTTCTGAATATCATAGAAACGGTTGATCAGGTTTGTAATAGTGGTTTTACCTGCTCCGGTTGCACCCACGAAAGCAACTTTCTGTCCCGGTTCCGCATACAGTGTAATATCATGTAAAACCGTTTTCTCCGGAACATAGCCGAAATCTACATCGTGGAATTCCACATGTCCAAGCATCTCTACCAGCTCTGTGCTGCCGTCTGCCTGTGGCACTTTCCATGCCCAGTGACCGGTACGCTGTGTACACTCTGTCAGAACATCACCGTTTTTCTCTGCACGAACCAGAGTGATGTTTCCATCATCTTCTTCCACATCTTCATCCAGAAGTTCAAAGATACGCTCTGCACCGGCAATCGCCATAACAACGAAGTTTAACTGCTGGGAAACCTGACTGATCGGGTTTACAAAACTTCTTGATAACTGCAGGAAAGATGCGATAGCACCAAGTGTCAGTACGCTGACGCCTGTCAGACTGATATTTGTCACGCCGCTGATACCAAGCGCACCACCAACGATAGCTACAACAACGTAAAGGATAAATCCAATGTTGTTCAGGATCGGCATCAGAATATTTGCATAAGAGTTCGCTTTTGTTGCATTCGCACACAGCTCACCGTTTTTCACATCAAATCCTGCTTTTGCCTGCTCCTCATGGCAGAATACTTTAACAACTTTCTGTCCGTTGATCATTTCCTCTACATAACCGTTGACATCACCCAGAGAAACCTGCTGCTTGATAAAGTATTTTCCGCTTCGTCCTGCCACAGAACCGATGACTTTCAGAATGATAAATACGAAAGCGATAACGATCAGTGTCAGCCAGAAACTGATACTCAACATGGAGATAAATACAACCACGATGGTCATTACAGAGTTCAGTAACTGTGGAATACTCTGAGAGATCATCTGACGCAGGGTATCGGTATCATTGGTATAGTGACTCATGATATCACCATGAGAGTGTGTATCAAAATATCGGATCGGCAGTTTCTGCATGTGTGAGAACATCTCATCACGGATTTTTTTCAAAATGCCCTGTCCGATGACAACCTATAAAACGGTTGTACAGATAAGACGCAATAACACCGGCAAACAGAATGATCGCATACTTTGATCAGATAATGAAGCAACCTGAAAATCTGCCTGAGACTGTGTCAGCAGCGGGGTAATATAATTATCGATCAGTCCCTGAATAAACAACGCTGAATATGCAACAGTTCCGGAAGAAATCGCGATGCAGATATTACAAAAATAAAACGGACCTTATATGCACCCAGATAACCAAGTAAACGTTTTACGGTTCCTTTTGTATCTTTCGCTGCAGACATATGTTTTTTATTGTCTTTACTGCTCATCGTCATCTCCTCCTTTCACCTGTGATTCATATACTTCACGATAAATATCGCTGCTCTTTAATAATTCATCATGTGTGCCGTAAGCACTGATTTTTCCATCATCCATAACAATGATATGATCTGCATCCTGAACAGAAGAAATACGCTGTGCAATGATGATCTTGGTGGTATCCGGAATCTCCTCCAGAAAAGCCTTACGGATCAGTGCATCTGTCTTGGTATCTACCGCACTGGTAGAGTCATCCAGGATCAGAATCTTCGGTTTCTTCAGTAATGCACGGGCGATACACAGACGCTGTTTCTGTCCACCGGAAACGTTATTTCCCCCCTGCTCGATATAAGTATCATATTTATGCGGGAAAGTCTGGACAAAATCATCTGCCTGAGCCAGTTCACATGCATGGATCAGTTCTTCATCTGTCGCTTTCTCATTACCCCAGCGCAGGTTCTCCTTAATAGTACCGGAGAATAACACATTTTTCTGAAGTACCATCGCTACAGAATCACGCAGCGTCTCAAGGTCATAATCACGAACATCCACGCCACCGACTTTGACATCACCACCGGTAACGTCATACAGTCGCGGGATCAACTGAACCAGACTGGATTTTGCAGAGCCGGTTCCACCGATGATACCGATGGTCTCACCGGAATTAATTTTCAGATTAATGTTATCCAATACCGGTTTGTCTGCTTTCTTCGCATAGTAAAATTCTACATTTTCAAATTCGATAGAACCGTCAGCAACCTCGGTTACTGGATTCTTTTTGTTCTGAATATCGCTTTCCTCTGTTAAAATCTCAACGATACGCTCTGCAGAAGATCGCGCAATGATGATCATAACGAATACCATGGAGATCATCATCAGACACATCAGGATCTGTAACGCATAAGTGAACAGACTCATCAGCTCACCGGTTGTCAGACCACCGGCTACGCCTTTTACGTTACCGCTGACAATGATCGCTTTTGCTCCGATCCATGCAACTGCCAGCAGACAGATATTGATTGCTGTCATCATGGACGGCATGTTAAATGCAAGCATTTTTTCTGCTTTTGCAAAGTCTTTGTAGATTTTCTGAGAAATTTTTCCGAATTTCTCATCCTCATGCTCCTCACGGATAAAAGATTTTACAACTCTTACACCATGAAGGTTTTCCTGAACAACCTCATTTAAGCGGTCATAAGTACGGAATACACGCTCAAAATACGGATGAACGTGCTGTGCTAACCAGATCAGTACAAATCCAAGTACCGGAACGGTAGCTAAGAAGATCAGTGAAATTTTCACATTGATCGTAAAGGACATAACCAACGCAAAAACCAGCATGATCGGCGCACGGAATGCAATACGGATGATCATCTGATATGCGTTCTGTACATTTGTTACGTCTGTGGTCAGACGTGTTACAATACTTGCCGTTGAGAACTTATCAATATTGGAAAAAGAGAAGTTCTGAATCCGGTAGTACATATCCTTTCTTAAATTTTGGGACAGACCGCAGGATGCGATCGATGCCTGATGTCCCGCCAGCGTACCAAACGCCAGTGAAATCATTGCCAGTACAAGAAGTAAGATACCATATTTCCAGATGACCGACATGCTGCCGGCTTCAATTCCTTTGTCGATCAAACTCGCCATAACAAATGGGATCAGTACTTCCATGATAACTTCTACGGTTACAAAAATCGGAGTAAGAATACTCGCCTTTTTATATTCCCGCAACGATTCCATTAACTTTTTTACAAGTTTCACGATTTGCTTTCCTCCTGTTTTTTAATTATTTATATCCAACAATTTTTCCTGATCACGATGCCTCTTATTTCATCGTGCTGTTGCCTCTTTCATATTTTTCTGCATGCGGTGCATGTAGTCAAAAAACTGTTTCATCTCCTGCTCAGTAAAACCTTTTGACAGGATCTTTTCCACCTCGGTGAAATCCTCCACCATGAGTTTATTCACTTCTCTTGCCCGATCGGTTAAAACCAGCTTTTTCAGACGCGCATCCCACGGCACGCTCTGCCGCTCGATCAGTCCTTTTTCCACCATCAGGTTTACCACCTTGGAAGCCGTTGACCGGGTGATCTCGAAACAGCTTTCCAGATCTTTCTGAAATACATCCTCGTTATTATCTGTCTTATCTGAAATATATCCAATAATCCATGCATTTGCGCCTGTCACACTGTCTATTTTCTTCTTGTTCGGTGCATTCTCGATCCACCGATGGATCTGGTGCGACAGGATCCTTACATCGTTGCCGATGTGATCTTTTTGCATATCACGCCTCCTTCCCAAAACATTGTTTATTATAAGGCAAAAAATGTTTGCTGTCAAACAGTTTGACAGCAAACATTTCTATCTTTTTTGAAAATTTTTGTTCAATTTGCTATATTTTATTTTCCTGCTACAAGCCGCTTTGCTTTTTCCAGATCCTCCCTGTGCACACGGATAGAATATTGATACAGTTCCTTTGTATCTACATCAGTCGTCACTCCATGTCCATAGAAACGTCGTACTCCTGTGCTCTCATCCGTGCCTGTTGTATGTGTTTTATACCGAATCTTATAATCAGAAAGTATATCACAGATACGATTGTACTCTGTCACATCTGTCCCCTCATAAATTGTTTCCCCGTTAAATACTGTGATCATACATTTCTCCTTCTCCCTGATAGAAGAAAACCCCCCGCTTATTGCTTCACGCAATTAGAACAGGGATTTTCTTAATTGGATTAAAAAATAATATCCGATTTGTTTTTCAGTAAAACAATTCCTGAAATCATGACCAGCAGTCCAATAATCATGGCACACACGCCGGCGATAATCCCCAGTATTCCGGAGTGTTTCATTTTAAAATAAATTTTCTCCATCTCTTTGTCTCTCCTCATAAAATCACAAATCTGTTATGCTTATTATTTTACCATTATTCTGTCCTTATTCCCATAGTTTTTTCTAACCGAAACATAAATTTTTCATAAAAAACAATTTTCCATCACACTTCTCATTTGACCTGCATTACTTCCTGTATTGTATGATTCAGGAATCGCTGTACGAAAAAAAGCGACTGACCCGTACCTGACGAATCAATCGCATTTTTTTAAATGGATTTTGGATCCCGCTATGTTTAAAGAAAGACTATCTCTGAGAACGTCCGATCTCAAGACCTTTCTCGAAAGCTTCTTTGTTCAGCGGAAGTAATTTTGCTTTTTTAGCAAGTTTATGCTCGATTGTTCCCCATACAACTTCCGGAGATACAACCTCTGTATAACCAACGTATACACCAAGCATGATTACGTTTAATACTTTTGCATTTCCCATTTCCAGAGCCATCTCTGTAACCGGAGCTTTTACCACTTTGATATCAGTTCTGTCGATATCCTCTTCCGGTACGATAGAGCTGTTGATGAAAAGTGTACCACCCTGTTTCAGAGTCGGGAGGAATTTCTGCAGGGACGGACCGTTCATAACGATCAGATCGTCCATAACATCACCCAGAGGTGCACCTACCATCTCGTCGGAGATTAACAACGAAAACAGTTCGCTGTACCACCACGCTGCTCAGCGCCGTAGGACGGGAAGAAAGTAACGTTTTTATCTGTAGAATCACAGGTTGCAGATGCAAGGAATTTACCAAGAGTCATGACACCCTGTCCGCCGAATCCGGCAACACATAAATTTGTTTCCATATTGTCTTCCTCCTATTTATCTCTGATTACGCCCAGCGGATATTCCGGAAGCATTTTCTGCTCGATGAAATCCAATGCGTCTAACGGCTCAAGTCCCCAGTTTGTCGGGCAGCTTGTTACGATCTCTACCATAGAGAAACCTTTTCCGTCGATCTGATTCTGGAACGCTTTTTTGATTGCATTTTTGGTTTTGATAACATTCTGCGGAGTATTGCAGCTTGTTCTTACCAGATAAGCCGGAGCTGTAAGTTTGTCTAAAATCTCACACATATGCATCGGGTAACCATGCTCTTCCGGGATACGTCCTTTCGGAGCTGTGGAAGCTTTCATACCAACCAGAGTAGTAGGAGCCATCTGTCCACCTGTCATACCGTAAATACCATTGTTGATGAAGATAACAGTGATGTTCTCACCACGGTTTGCTGCAGAAACAGACTCTGCAAGACCGATGGAAGCGAAGTCACCATCACCCTGATATGTGAAGTACAGGCTGTCCGGATTGCTTCTCTTCATACCTGTTGCTACTGCACAGGCACGACCATGCGGTGCTGTAATTGTATCATATGCGATATAATCCATGTGAAGACCGCAGCATCCGATACCGGTAACCATAACTGCTTTCTCTACCAGGTTCATCTCTTCCAGAGCTTCACCGATTAATTTTACAACCGTGCTGTGCATACAGCCCGGGCAGAATCCGGATACTTTATCTTCCTGAATTGTTTTTGTTCTTGAATAAACTAATTCCATGTTCCGTATCCTCCTTATTATCCTAAAATCTTTTTAACAGCCTCGATCACTGCCTCACGGCTCATGATGTTACCACCGGAGCACAGGCATGTCTCGATAGCGCAACGACCTTTAACACCCATCTCTACGTCCTCGATGAACTGTGCCGGGATAGACATCTCTACATCAAGAACTGCTTTACAGATATCGTAGTTGATCTTGTCATAAGAAGCATATGGGAACGGGCTAACTGTAATAGGACGGATCAGACCGATCTTGTATCCTTCTTTACGAAGCATATCTACAACAGATTTGCAGATACGGGCGGAGATACCATAAGCTGTAAGAACAAGCTCAGCATCCTCTACCTGATACTCTTCTACCATTACATCTTTTTCCCAGCTGTCATACATTTCAGAAGCTCTCTCGTTCCACTCCTGCATTTTCTTTGTATCCCACTGACCTGGCTGGATCCATGAACGGTTTGCATAGTCAAGCTCATGACCGATACAAGCCCATTTCTTTTTGCCTTCTTTGATTGCAGCAATCTCTTCCTCTGTCTTCATCTCAGGAAGTTCAACCGGCTCCATCATAGTACCGATTACACCGTCTGCAAGAAGAAGAACCGGGTTCATGTCACGATCTGCATAATCAAATGCTGCATATGTAAGGTCAACTGCCTCCTGTACAGTAGACGGAGCCAGAACCATCATACGGAAACCACCGTTACCGGAAGCTTTTGTAGCCTGGAAATAATCCTGCTGTGCCGGCTGGATAGCACCTACACCTGGGCCTCCTCTGGAGATGTTTGCGTACACAATTGGAACACGTGCTGCTGCACAATAGGAAATTCCCTCGCTCTTTAATGCGATTCCCGGGCTGGAAGAAGATGTCATAGATCTTGTTCCTGCTGCTGCTGCTCCGTATACCATGTTTACAGATGCAACCTCAGACTCACCCTGTACAAAGTTACCGCCTACTTCCGGAAGTCTTCTTGCAAAATACTCCGGGATCTCGTTCTGCGGTGTGATAGGATATCCGGCGAAAAATCTACAGCCGGCTCTTACTGCTGCTTCAGCGATAGCCTCACAGCCTTTCATTAATACTCTTGCCATAATCTTTCTACCTCCTTATTTGTAGATCTCTATCGCACCATCCGGACAGATACGTCCGCACATACAACAGGCGATACAAGCATCCATGTTTGTCGGTACTACATACTCGTAACCTTTAGAGTTTACATCATGTCCGATTTCCAGTACGTTCTTTGGACAGAATTTGATGCAGTAACCACAGCTTTTACAGCGTTCTGATTTAACCACGATTTTTGCCATCGATTAAATCCTCCTCTCAAGATAATAAATACTTGTTAAAAAAATTATTTTTAAACACCAATATTCAGCGGTGTTTGAAAGCTTTTTTTCGGAATTCTCAGCCCCGACCCGGAACCGGCTGACCGTTTGGAAGGTCATTCTGCAACCACGGATAAGTCAAATACAGTTCCACCGGAAATACCGGCACGTCTGAAGAATCTTTTACTTCCTCATACAGATCTTCTCTGACACATGCAAAATCCACCGCAATATACGGGGTCACCATCTCAGACATCTTTCGACTGCCCTCGATAAATTCTTTTGCCGTTGTGGTAATTCCATTGTTCGGATTGTTTACCATGTGAAGTTTGCCAAGCTGAATATGGGAAACACCAAGGATCTGTCCCAGTGTACCATCGATATGGTCAATATCATTTGACCACGGACGATACGCATTCAGTACATAATATACAATGGTATTGTCTTTGTTCAGCTTCGGTGCATAACCGCCAATGGCACGCGCTCCGATGTGATCTCCACCGACATCCATAACCACGTAACAGTCTTCATCCTTTAACAGACGATTGACACCGCCGACAACGGTCGGCGCATCCATGAACTGTTTTTCATGGTGACAGATAATTCCCATTTCTTCCATCTGCATTTCTACATCTCTGGAGCGAAACAGCGGTTTCGTCATATCCATGTCAAAGAAATGTACCGGCTTATCCTGAAGCTGCACCAGCCACTTTGCGAAATTAATGGAAATCTCGCTTTTTCCGCTTCCGGCTTCGCCGACAAATACAAAATTAATGTTGTCTCCAATGAGCTTTTTTAATTTCTCCTGCATCTTTGCAGCTTCCTCCGTTCCATTTCCTAATCGGAAATTTTCTCACTGGAGACATTCTACTACAATTTTTGCGGTTAGTCACGACTTTTTTGCAAAAAATATGAAATATTATGCATCTTGCACGATTTTAGATTTTGTAAAAATGCATTTGCGTCCCATTCTGTTATGTAATCTGCACAGATGAATGATGGTTTTGCCAATAAAAAAATTGCCCACAGATATCAACATTTTCAAACCTGATATCTGTGGGAGATTTTTCTCATCTGTATAACTTTATTTTTCGATCTCTTATTCAACATTCAAGAATGCCTCTGCATTCTTGTTGCGAGATGTGCGTCATGCAATTGCATGACGTACTTCAACTGCGTACCTCTGCAAGTCTACACTCCGTTTCGGTCGGCGCAAAACCATTGTCCACCGGACAATGTGCGCCTGCCGGAGGCTATATCATATGATGTCCTTCATTCTATCGAAAAAATGATTACCTCTGCAATCGTAACCACTGCTATAATCACCATGAGCCAGACAGCAAAACCTAATAGATGCCAGCCTGTTTTTTTATTCTTCAGCAATGGTAAGACATCCTGTATGTTTCCGACATCAACCCATAGCAGCATAAAGGTGCCACAAATGATAATAATCCCAATCCATAGTACGGATGGCACTCCTACTATCCGGAAAACAATTTCTGCATTCACCCAAATCCCAAGCACGTATAAAAAACCTAGCAGAACTGCTCTAACACCATTTGATCTGACCGCGATACCAGATTCTGAATCTTGCCCCTCAGTCCCCCGCCATAATCTTCATCTTCATAATACCATTCATCCTCTATATCCAAATCATCTTTCTCATTCAATTCCGGCGTTTTATCTGTAATCCTCCGCACACAGGTATCCTGATCGAAATCCACAAAACAAAAGCCGTTATTCTTGTTTTTGAACAATTCAAAAACCGCATTCGCTGTCTCATCATTCTCAAACATGAAATATCGATACTGTCCACGATCGTTTTTTTCTGCTCTGACAATACATACATCATCTCCTGATTCCATTTCCATCCGTTCTTCACTTTCTTCATCTTCCGGAATCAGAATCAGGTATCGATTTTGATCGTATTCTACCCAATCCAGAATAGCACAACGTACCTCAATACTATACGTGCCATCTTCTTTTTCCAATTTCAGTGCAGAACATACCGGTCTCCAGTCATCTTCGAGCAAGTCATCCTCTGATTTTTCTATATCTGCAAGATTATTTATGAGCTCCTCCAGATGAAATTCTTCTCTCATCCATTTCAGAATTTCATCTTCTTTTTCATAACACTGCTCAATCCCTTTTGCTTCCAATAATTTCCGGATAAATGCTTTCTCAGAGTCATAGCCGGATTTGTAGACTGCCTGCAGACGCCCCATCCGCATTCGCATTGCCCCTGGCAGTTGCGTTTCCCTCATAAATATACCAGTGTCTGAGATTTGCCCAGATCCCTCGCATATTTAATTTCATCCTTACAATTCAATGAATTTATGTAATTTGCGGAAATCATTGCCAGAAAAATTTCACATTTTTCAATATGTTCTGCTATATTTTCATCCCATTCTGTTCCCGGATCAATACCCTCATCGTACCATACACGATATCGCTTTCCCTGCAACAGTCGTATGATCTTAATCACTTCCGGCCGATCTATATGTGAATAACTGATAAAAATATACGGTTGATCTCCCTCATACGGATCTTCTAAAATACCTGCTTTCCGCATCTTTCGTAACTCTCCTTGATAATAATAAAGTGATTTCCTCCAGATCAAACATTATCTGATCTCATAAGTATCTTCAAAATCCCGCTGCGAAATCACATAGATATTATTCTTGTCTGTAACATTGATATATCCGCCGGCATCCACCCTCATACATTCCTCGCCCCACTGGCGCAGCGTAATTGCCTCCGGAAGTCGTAAAAATGTCTGACTGACACCAACTGGTACATAGTATCCCGGATGTTCCTGATCCTGCCGGTATTTTTGCCAGAAAACGGTATCTGTAATGATCCATTCATTCTTATTTCCATGCTCATCAACAAGAACACTTCCGTCTTTTCCGATCTTGGTTGCGATCCAGTCGTTTTCACCGGTTTCGGCATCCTGTCCTACTTCGTCTTCTTTTTCCATAATGAGATCACCATCGGCAGCGACACTCCAGGAAATCACTTTTTCGCCAGGTGTTCCCTTCCTTGCCATAATACGCGTCCATTTTTTCGCAATAATCAGGTTGGCACCTTCCTTTGCCAGCTTTTGCACATAAGCTGAAATATTCTCAATTTTTTTATAATGCAACTGTTTTTTCTCTGTCTGTTCCATCCTGCTTCTCCTGTTCTGAAAAAGTTCTTTTTTCCTTTTTCTGATTATAATATGTTATGCTCCCTGTGTCATTTCAAACATGTATGTTTGTTTATACTTATTAAATCATTTCGGATGATTTTCAGCATTGACAAAAAAATTTGATTCTGAAACCTGAATATTCATTATTTGAAACCACAGTTTTATCTGTTCATTTTCAAGTCGAACGCACGTGAGACTTGGTGCGTGATTCTGGTCAGCGCAAGCTGACATCTTCTTTTCAGAATCACTGCACTCTACACTCCGTTCCGGTCGGCGCAAAACCATTGTCTCCCAGACAAT